>ERZ795030.908-NODE-908-length-43571-cov-6.222769_pt1 | contig 43571 bp, 45 predicted proteins | sample MGYA00375122_ERZ795030 | MGnify/ENA primary metagenome ERZ795030 (study PRJEB30165, sample SAMN05720146) | activated sludge metagenome | isolation source: anaerobic digester from wastewater treatment plant | place: Japan | collected 2015-04-20 ... | reverse complement strand
TGTCAAAAAGCAGATAAGTATCCCGTCGCATAAATAATTGCGACACAGCCTCCCGCGGAGGACACGAAGCGTGAGCTCCGCACTTTATTGACCGTTCGTGCTCGGCCTGTCGAAGCATACTTAATCCTTAATCCTTTATCCTTCAGCCTTTATCCTTTAGCCTTTATCCTTTAGCCTTTAGCCTTTAGCCACGAGCTATCGACTATGCATCATCAACTATCAACTATCCACCATCGACCATGAGGTACGCGCCACTAGCTATTTGCTATAAACCATCAATTTTCGGCAGTTTTCACTATTTCGACATACTAATTTAATCTTGACAAACACATCCTTCTGTGGTTAACGAGACAACTTATTACTTTCAGGGGTTTAGGCATGAAAAAGGTTTTGACCAATAAATCAAACACCAAAAGGAAGAAAACTCACGGATTTCTCGTGCGCATGGCCACCAGGGCCGGCAGGCAGGTGCTCAGCCGCAGAAGAGCAAAGGGCAGAAAAAGATTAACCGTGTAAATTCATGAGATTGTCGTTTTGCGGGGACGTATCGGCATCCAGGCATGAAAATTCAGTCATTCCGGAGAGCTAAAAAAATAACCAATAAAACCAGCTACCGGAATATCTACGCGCGGGGAAGCGCAAAGAGCTCGCGATTCTTCACCGCCATAAGTTGCCGGAACCCGGAAGGTATCAAACGCCTGGGAATCACCGTTACAAAAAAAACCGGCAATGCTGTGAGGCGTAATCGTCTGAAAAGACTGATACGGGAATTTTTTCGGCTAAACGAGAACTTGTTTCCGGCAGACCATGATACAGTGATCATGGCGAAAAAAAACATACCTCATCTTTCATACCGGGAAACTGCCGAAGAACTGACAGAGCTTCTTTTACGGAGAACCGAAAAATAAATTATGCTCAGAAAATCACTGGAAAAACTCCTGGTTTTCGCTATCCGCTGCTACCAGGCCTGTATCTCACCATTTTTCTTTGCTCCGTGCTGCCGTTTTCACCCGTCCTGCTCGCAATACGCAATTGACGCGATAAAATTGCACGGCGCCGCGAAGGGATCATATCTGGGGATAAAAAGGATTCTGCGCTGTCATCCCCTCCATCCCGGCGGTTACGATCCCGTCAAGTAATCAACCGGTGCGCGGCAAAATCGCGATGAATGCTATATTTCTCTGGCCGTCGCAGATCGCCGTGAACTATTAACACATCTCCCGCCGAGGCGGGATGGAAACCGGAGGAAACTCAATGGACAAAAGAACCGTCCTGGCCATCGTTCTTTCCCTGGCCGTACTGGTCATTTACCAGATTTTTTTCTTCAAACCGCCTGTGCCGCAAAAGACAGAGCACAAGCAAACCCAGGATCAACCAATCGCGGACCGGCAAATAGCTGAGGCGCCGGCAGCATTGCCCGCCGCCAAACCGGCCGCCACCCCGGAAAAACCGGAGGCGCCGCCCCGTGACATAGAAGTCGAGACTCCTCTGTACAGCGCTGTTTTTTCAACCCAGGGCGCGGCTTTGAAATCTCTCCGGCTGAAAAAATATTACAAGGACTGCCAGAACTGCCCCGGAGACCTCTGGCCGAAAATCAAAGGTCTGTTCAGCGGCGTCACACCGGCCGCAACAAAAACAAAGGATTTTGTCGAACTGGTCAACGTGCGCGACGGCATGCCCTACCCGCTGGCACTCACTTTCCCGGAATCAGGCGTGGAGATATCACCAAACGCCGTTTATGAAACGTCCGCCGACAAGCTCAACATTATTTCCACAAATGACAAACAAAAACTCGTTTTTTCAAAAACGACAGGTGGCATCAAAATCGAAAAAGTCTTTACATTCGAACCGACCGGCTATACCACTACACTGGAAGTGAAAGTTCACAACCTCAGTGCCTCACCCGTGACACAGATCCCCGAACTGAACTGGTATGAATGCGCCGACCCGAACGCTGCCGGCAGCAGATTCGCCCACAACGGTCCAATTATTTCTTTGGGCGGCAGTATTGAACGCCAGGAAGTGAAAAAGATCGTCAGCGAAAGCATCCGTGGTCCCAACGTCATGTGGGGAGCTTTCGAAAGTAAATATTTTATCGCCGCCGCCATACCGGAAAATCCGTCACTGACAAATGTTACGATGAACCGTGACGCACAAAACATGGTCACCATTGGCATTAAAGGCCACAAAGAGCTCATTCCAAGCGGGCAAAGCGGTGTTTTTGCCTACTCTCTTTATCTTGGGCCCAAGCAGTACGACATATTGAAATCTATCGGCGTCGGTCTGGAAAATTCAATCGATTATGGATGGTTCTGGTGGCTGGCAATTCCTTTCTTATATATTCTCAACTTCCTCAAAGGATTTGTCCTCAACTACGGCATCGCGATTATTATTCTGACCACGATCGTCAAAATAATTTTCTGGCCGCTGGGCAATTTGAGCTACAAATCAATGAATGCAATGAAGGAGCTGCAGCCGAAAATCGAAGCTCTCAAGGATAAGTACAAAGGTGATCAGGCCAAAATCGGACAGGAAACGATGGCCTTGTACCGCCAACACAAGGTCAACCCGTTTGCCGGTTGTCTGCCCATGCTCATTCAGATCCCCGTGTTTTTTGGTCTTTACAAAACCCTTATGTATTCCATTGAACTGCGCCACTCACCGTTTTTCTTTTGGATACAGGATCTGTCTGCCAATGATCCGTTTTACATTACCCCGATCATCATGGGGGCCTCTCAGTTTCTGTCGCAGAAAATGACGCCGGCCATGGGCGACCCGATGCAGCAGAAAATTATGCTGCTCATGCCTGTGATCTTCACATTTTTCTTTTTAAATTTCCCCGCCGGCCTGGTAATTTATTGGCTGTGGAATAACATTTTGCAAATCGGTCAACAGTACTACATCAATAAAAAAATGGCTAAATGACACTGGCTCACGGAGTTCATTATGAGTTCAAAAACAATTGAAATAGAAGAAAAAACAATTGACGGCGCCATTGAAAAAGCCTGCCGCGATTTCGGCGTCGCCAGAGAAAAATTAAATATTGAAATAATTTCGGAAGGATCAACCGGTTTTTTGGGACTGGGCGCAAAAAAGGCCAAAATACGAGCGTCATTACTTTCTTTCGACATGGATTTTCCCATGGAGGAGCTCAAGGCTTCGCCCCGCGAAGAAAATAAAATGGGGAGACAGCCTGAATCAAAGCCCACTACCAAACCTCGACCAGATAAGGAAACGATCGGCAAGACCGGGCAAATACAGCAAAGGCAACAACAGGCTGCAAAAGGCGGGAGATCCGCCGACTCCGCAGCAGGTGTCCCTTCCGGCGCACAGCCGGCAACGTCGGATAAAGCACAAATATTCACAAACCGGCACATCGGTGCGCCAACGACCGCTACGCCATCCGCCTTGAAAGCCAGACAATTGCTCACTGATATACTCAACATGATGACCTTTGAATGTGAGGTTTCCGCCACGGAAACGGATGAGGCCATCGTTCTTAACGTACAGGGAGACAAAAGCGCGCTTTTAATCGGCCGTCGCGGCCAGAACCTCGATGCGTTGCAGTATCTCCTGAACAAAGCGGTCAACAAAACTGAGACGGAACGTAAAATGATCGTGGTCGATTCGGAAGAATATCGAAAGCGCAGAGAAGAAACTCTCCTGAAAATGGCTGAACGAATCCGTGCGAAAGTCAAAAAAACTCAAAAGCCGCTGTCTCTTTCACACATGAATGCCCGCGACCGGCGTATAATTCACATGGCGCTTCAGGAAGACGAAACGCTGGTCACGAAAAGCCGCGGCGAAGGCGAATATCGCAAAGTTATCGTCCTGCCGGTACGGAAAAATACAGGTGGACAACCGAAAATAAAAAACGGTCAGTAGCCCCAGGTAAATGGTGGATACCCTGTCAACCTATCGCCTATAGCCTTTAGCCTTTGGCCTTTGGCCTTTGGCCTTTGGCCTTTAGCCTTTAGCCTTTTTTATGACTCATACAGACACTATCGCCGCTATCGCCACGCCTCATGGCACGGCAAGCACCGGCCTGATCCGCGTGAGCGGTCCGGAAGCCGGCGAGCTGGCCAAGCAACTGTTTCGTCCCTCGCGTCCCGGATGCGAATGGCTTAGCCACCACCTCTATCACGGTGATCTTCTTGCTGGTGATGGTATCACCTTGCTTGATGAGGCGCTGGTGACACTGATGCGCGGCCCGCACTCATTCACCGGCGAGGACGTTTTGGAAATCTCCTGTCACGGTAACCCTCTTATTCTGAAATCAATTCTGGAGCGATTGATGGAACTTGGCTGCCGTCCGGCGCGACCAGGTGAATTCACCCAGCGTGCTTTCCTCAACGGCCGCATGGATCTGTCGCAGGCAGAAGCACTGGCCACTCTTATTTGTGCACAATCGGAAAAAGCCCGCAGGATCGGTCTGGAGCAGTTAAAAGGCTCACTGGGCTGTCGTATCGGTGAGCTCAGGAGCATGCTGATTGACGCCATGGCCATGCTGGAGGTTCTCATTGACTTTGGCGAAGATGTCCCACCCGAAGATGTGCCAAAGCCGCAAATGCTGATAGCTCAGGCCAGAAAAGAATTTGAAAGTCTTTTGTCTACCTGCCGGCAGGCAAAATTTATCACGGCGGGCTTTGAAGCGATCATCATCGGCAAGCCCAATGTCGGTAAATCCAGCCTGTTAAACGCTCTGGCCAGTAAAAAGAAGGCGATTGTAACGGACATACCAGGCACGACGCGTGATCTGATCACGGAAACCATTGACATCAACGGGCTTGTCGTGCGCCTGACGGACACAGCCGGTCTGCGCGATCCGCAGGATGCCATAGAAAAGGAAGGCATTGATCTTGTGCTGGAAAACCTGGAGCTGGCTGACGCCGTCCTGATTGTACTGGACGGCAGCAAACCTTTGACCTCCGAAGACATGGATATTCTCAAACGAAATAAAAACTACGCGCAACGTGCTGTCATCGCTGTCAATAAATGTGACCTGCCGCCGGCCTGGACACCTCGCCAGCTTCCGGAACCTTACAGCAGCGGTGTTGATATCCTCAGCATTTCAGCTAAATTCGGCGACGGGCTGGATGGTTTGAAAAAAAAGCTCGCAAATATGGCGGGCCACAACGAGCAGCAGGACGGCAGTGTCATAATTACACAGCTTCGGCACAAGCTGTCGCTGGAGAAGGCATTAGCCCGTGCCGGGGCGGCTGTAGAGTGCCTGGAGGCGCAACAATCTCCGGAATTTGCAGCCTTTGAGCTGCATCAGGCGATCGAGGCACTCGACGAAATCACCGGTAAAGTCATTCAAGACGATGTTCTTGACAAAATCTTTTCGACTTTTTGTATCGGCAAGTAGCTTTTTCGTTACTTGTCCCGGAACGGGAAATCCGTCAGGCCCTTCCGGCCGGCGCAATCCCGGATCTTGCCGCCCGGAAGCAATTTATCTGCCTTCAGACGGTCTTTTTGCAAACCGGTTTAACGTCAGTTCAGTATATAGACACGTTTTTCGCCGATGTTGACCGGGAGCTCCGGTCCTTCCTCATCAGTAATAAACGTGTATTTACGCCGGCCAAAATCCAGCGCTTCTTCATAAGAGATCATATAGATGTCAATATTAGCACGGTTACGCCAGTGTGTGCGATCTTTGACCACAAACGTCCCCAAATTACCGATCCTGACTTTGGTTCCGAGCTTCATTCCCATTTTTTCCAAATCGCGGGAGACGGCAATGATGCCCGGCCGGACCATTTCACCTGATGCCGTCACGCCCTTGTTTTGGTAGCACTCTGTTAATGTGTAAGCCGTTACATCCACCTGGATTTCCTGAGCCCATGCGCAGGCACAAGACAGAAGCACGACACAAATCACCGCAAGCATGGCTTTCGCCGTTAATAAACTCATTCTGTTCATCTTACCTCCTTTTGTGCAAGAGCGCTTGCTGCCTCTTTTGCACTACCGGGTTACGGACTGAGCATGTCCGCATCCCTCTATTTCAACACTCTTTTACAAGAGTGGAATGTTCCGTCGTCCTTGCTGCCTGAATTATTTTATTGTCATCATGAGTTGACCGGTTAAACAGGTTTACAGAAGAACTTACTATGAAGGTGGCGCCTTATATCCGCCCTGTCCGGCTCTGTCAACCTTTTTTTTATTGCATTGCAAAATTTTTCCACGCCGCCTTATGGAAATATTTTCAATTTCTCATCATCTGCCCACTCAAAATGAATCACTCACTTTTATAAAAATCATAAAGGACACAGGGGCTTAAATTATATTCCCTCATTATTTCAGGCACTTAACGGATTATTTGCGCAGGCATATCTTTTGCTTCTTTATTTTTCAACGTTTTTATGTATGGTATTTTCAAGATGCGCATGTTGTAAAAAATGTGAGCGCACTGAAGGGAGAAGAAAATAAAATGCCTGAATTTGTCAGATGCAAAGCCTGCGGATACGTCACCACAAAAGATAAAATCAAAAATGCCTGCCCTGCCTGCGGCGTTCCGGCCAAAATGTTTGTCCCCTACACTCACACCGTATCTCTGCAAAGACGGCGGATTCTTGACCTGCACTCTCATCCGGTACTGGTGCACTTCCCTCAGGCGTTCGCGCTCACCCTGTGCGGCCTGTCTTTCCTGGCGTTCTTTACCACAGGCAAAGCGGGGGACACGATCTTTTCGACCATTTTGGCCCTGTCAGTGATGCTGCCCTTGACCGTGGTTTTCGCTGTAGTCACCGGTCTCGTGGACGGGAAAATAAGGTTCAGAAAGGTCACCACGCCATTATTGAAAAAGAAAATAGCTCTTAGTGCAATTTTTTTTATCGCAGCCTTAGCCATGGCCGCGTTGACCGTCTTCGGGGATATGCAGGACTTTCCCCTGCATTTATTCCATTTTCTGCTGGGTATTTTAGTTACATTGTGTGGTGCGCTGCTGGGGTTGATCGGTGGACAGCTTCTAGATTCGAAATTTCCCGGTTAACTCCACCGGCACAAGGGTAAAGGGAGGCAAGGCAATGAAAAAGAAAATTTTACGGGTTTTGTTTTTGGTTTTAATTGTTTTTCCAGCCGTCTGCGTTTTGGTGCAGGCCGGTCTGACTTCGCCGCCGGAAGACATTCAACTGCGCTACAACAAGAGTACGCAGACTCTTCTGGTGACCATCACCCATAAATCCATGCTCAAAGGGTCTCATTTCATTAAATATGTCGAGGTCAGGAAAAACAACAACATCGTAAGCATTGAAACTTACGAATCACAACCGGCAGGAACATTTACATACTCCTACAGGGTACCGGCCATCGAGGACGACCTGATCACCGTCACAGCAACATGCAGCAGGGGTGACACCAGGACATCCGCAACTCTGACGATAAATTAAAGGAGCGCGTCGCGTAAAGCCGCTTCCAATGTCCTTTGCCGACAGCCAGCCGGCTACCGGCGCGGGCGCTGAGGCATCTGCGCCCGCGCCGGTTTGATTATCAGCCAAACTTTATCTTCCGCCAGTGTCTTTTTTGCGGATTAAACGAACATTTTATTGCCTTCCCGTTTAATTTGCTTTAAACTTCGACTGTTTGACAAAGCTTATCCGCTCTCAAAAAAACAGGAGTTTTTCAGCCATTGCAGACACATACCTTTGATCTGATTATCAGGGGCGGTACGCTCCTGACGATGTCGGCCGATATGCAAATAATCGAAGACGGCATCGTCGGTATCATGGGCAATCGCATCGAGCTGGTGGAAAAAAACATTCAACCTGATGCGGATAAAGTCATCCGGGCAGACGGTTGTCTGGTAATGCCGGGTCTGGTTAACACGCACGCCCATCTGCCGATGGTCTGTTTCCGCGGCCTAGCCGATGATCTGACATTGATGGACTGGCTTGAAAATCACATTTTCCCGATGGAAGCGCGCTTCGTTGACAAAATAATGGCTCATGACGGGGCCATGCTGGCTATCGCGGAAATGATCCTCTCCGGCACAACAACCGTCTGTGACGGGTATTTTTTTGAAAATCACATCGCCCGCGCGATACAGAGCTGCGGAATGCGTACGGTGGTGGCGCAGGGATTTGCCGACTTCGCGACACCGGACAATCCCGATCACGAAAAAATGATGGCAGTTGCCGAACGATTCGCCGAGCGCTGGAAACAGCATGCGCCACTTGTCACGCCTGCCTTTTTCTGTCATTCCGCCTATACCTGCTCGCCGCAGACCCTTGTCGCTGTAAAGGCGGCAGCACGTGACGCAGGTGTTCAGTACATGCTCCATCTTATGGAGCACGAGGAAGAGACCCGGACCATCGAGAGTCGTTACGGGAAAAAACCTGTGCCCCACCTGCTGGATCTGGGCGTGCTCGACAGTGAAACAGTGGCTATACATTGCAACTGGCTTTCACCGGAGGACATTGCCGTTTTTGCCGGCCAGGGCGTGAGAGTCTCTCACAACCCGGCCAGCTCCATGAAGCTGGCCGCCGGAGTTGCCCCCATTCCACAAATGCTCGGCCAGGGTATACCGGTCGGTCTGGGGACGGACGGGGCCGCCAGCAACAATACACTGGATATGTTTCAGGAAATGAATCTTGCGGCAAAAATTCATAAAGCGGTCAGTCTCGATCCCACGGCAATGAGCGCGGCGGATGTCGTGCGGATGGCAACAATCGAAGGAGCGAGAGTTTTGGGACTGGACAACCTGATCGGTTCCATTGAAGTGGGAAAACTCGCGGACATCATCATTTTGGACATGAACCAGCCCCACCTGACGCCGCTTTACAACCCCTACTCTCAGCTTGTCTATGCCGCACGTGGTGCAGATGTAATAACAAGCATCATCGACGGAAAAATCGTTATGGAGAACAGGCGCCTGTTGACGATAGATCCGGCGACGGCGATGCAAAATGTGCTAAACATCGCCGCCCGCATCGCCTCGGAGGACAAACCATGACAAGACGGCCGGGACCTCAGCGGCGCCTTCAATAATCCCGGCACGTACCTATTCTATTTCTGCGGCACAAAAAGCTTCAAATAGCGGCCGTAACCTTCTTTTTCCAGATCCTCTTTCGGTATAAACCGCAGTGCCGCCGAATTCATGCAGTAACGCATGCCGGATGGCTTCGGTCCGTCCGGGAAAACATGCCCCAGATGAGAATCCCCGTGGCGGCTGCGCACCTCTGTGCGGACCATGAAATGACTGCGGTCCTCAAGCTCGACGATATTGGCAGGCTCCATAGGACGTGTGAAACTGGGCCAGCCGGTTTTCGAATCGTATTTGTCCAGCGAACTGAAAAGCGGCTCACCGGAAACAACATCCACATAGATGCCCTCCTGTTTGTTGTCTACGTATTCATTATCGAAAGGGAGCTCGGTGGCATTTAGTTGCGTCACATTATATTGCAGTTTTGTCAGTCTACGCCTGAGTGTTTCATCATCCGGCTTACCGTAGCCCGGTGATACGGCCCCACCGGCCCCAGCCCCGCCCTGCCAGGTTTTCTGTAAAAAGGATTCCCGGCCAGAAGCGCTGCGATAGATTTTATAATGGCGGGCGTTTTTCACTTCGTAGTCCTGATGGTAATTCTCCGCCGGATAAAAAGAGCCAAACTTGATCAACTCCGTCACGATGGGCCTGTCAAACTTGCCCGAATCACCGAAAGCTTTGATGACCTTGCCGGCAATTTCCCTTTCTTCTTCTGTGGCATAAAATATCGCGGTTCTGTAGGAAGGGCCGCGATCGGCAAACTGCCCTCCCCCATCCGTCGGATCAATATGACTCATGAAATATTGCAGTACCTTTTCGTAGGACACCTGTGCTGTGTCGTAATGGACCTGAACGGTCTCAATGTACCCCTGCGCCGCGTGCGACTCATAAGTCGGGTTTTCTCCCCTCCCGCCCGCGTAGCCGGAAACAACCTTTACTACACCCGGCAACTTCTTCATATCGGCCGCCACACACCAGAAACACCCGCCCGCCACCGTGGCTACGGCAACCTTTTCCTTATCGTTATTTTTTATCATCTGTTTTTGCACCTCCATAGCCGGTACGCCACCATCAGCGCAGGCTGACAAAATACACAATATTATTAAATATATATAAAACTTCTTCAACTGCAATCCCTCCCAGAGGCGGATTCAGATCTACAATATACAAAGCTTATTGACGATTGAACGAATGTCAATCGAGACAGTTATATGGAAATAAATCGTAATTTCAGACGTGTGTGAATAATCTGTCCGGTGACAACCGCAAAGGCGCAAAAAAAGCGGCTCTGACGGACAACCGTCAGAGCCGCTTCCGCCGGCTATACTTTTTTCTTTATTTTTTGCTCTTTGATTTTTGTTTTTCTTCTTTGACGGTAATCTTTTCCGCCGTCATCTTGTAATCGATGGTTACTTTGGCGCCGACTTTCAGATCCCCCGCCACACTGGTGGCAGCACTTTTGGACAGCTCCCATTTATCCTTTCCCTTTTGGACAATAATCACATCATCAGTGATTTCCAGAACCGGACCGGTCACCTGGTAGGATTTCGGACCTGCCGCAAACACCACCGCGGCAAAAAGAACCATCACGCATGCAAACAATAAAACTTTTTTCATAAACACCCTCCTCCTTTTTTGATGTTAAACGCTGTGTGCTTCATTTGCGAGCCCTCCATTCATTACGACAGGAAAAAAATGTAACGCTTCTCAAAGCAATTTATAATTAGGATTTTATTATTTGGATCAAATGCGCTATTAAAGCGCTGTTGGTGGTTTTCTTAACAAAATACACGAAGGTTGTCAAAACAAACAAATGAGGATAGTTCGTCAATATTCTTTGGGCAAGTTTTACAAACAAAAGGCGGTCATATCATGACGATAATCAAAACCCAAAAACCCCGGCTCGAATATCCCTGTTTATGGCTTTACAAAGTCATCGGCACTGACCGTGATGAAATCCAAAACGCCGTCGGCAACATCATTCGTGACCGGTCGTGCAAAATATCCCTGTCGCGTCACAGCGAAGGCGCAAAGTATGTATCCCTCAATGTCGAGGTGATGGTGGAAAGCGATGCGCACAGAACAGCCCTGTATGAAGAGATCAAGGCTCACCCGGCAGTTAAAGTGGTTTTGTAGGTAATTGTCTGAAAACGTTTACCGTAAAACTTACGCGGAGGTTTTGCTTTCTTCCCAGCTTTTTTTGATATTGCTTCGATGGTTGAAGACAATCAAAGCGAAAGTAGCCAAAGCGCCGGCGGAGGCGGGCCATTCCCATCGGTCATTGGCGGCATGTCCCACCGAAAGCACGGCGACCATGAAAAACGACGCAATAAACGGCACGCGCCTCACCCAGTAGACCGTAACCCAGAAAATTGCGGCCAAAAGAGCCGCCCAGGGCACACAAAGCACGGTGAATCCCAGGTAGTTGGCCACTCCTTTACCGCCCTTGAAGCCATGCAGACAGGGGAACGCGTTCCCCAGAACCAGAAAGAAAGCCGCCCACACAACCCAGGGTCCGCTCAGATAATACATTGCCAGCGCCGCCACCGCCATCGCGCGGCCTATATCGAGCATAAAAACCAGTACCGCCCACGGAAGCCCCGCCAAACGGTACACGTTGGTCGTTCCGGCGTTGCCGCTGAAGCTCAGGCGCGGATCAGCCCTGCCCGCGAGTTTGAAAAACAAAATGGCAAAATTGATGGAACCGACAAGATATGACAAAAGACAGATGATTAAAACTTTTTCCATGCCCCTTCACTGATCCATCCGGGAGGGCTCATACGCCCCCGGGTGATGTCCCTCATGCGTAACCCTTTAATACTCTCGCATAATACACCATCTTGCGCAAAAATCCAGACATCAAAACAAAGCTCCCCGTCTGTAGCAGTCGGGACAATGCGGGCCAGATGGTTTTTTCCCTTTTTTGTTGCCTGATGAATGATGCGGCGATCGATACCGACCGGAAAAGGAACAATGCCGGCATACCTCTGCCCCCAGACACTGGCCGCGTGCATGGCTGCATCCAGAACAAAAGGCGAGCCCAGTAACGTTTCATCCGCCTGTCCGCTTCCTCCGGAAATAGTGGCCAGCACCCGGTCTTCACAAACAGCCAGCTCGCCGATGATATTTTGATAAAAGGCACCGAACGGGATTAGTTCACGATAAATTTTGTCGGAGCTGACAAAAAAACAATCACCTGTCTGTCCGAACGCTTCGCCAGGAGACGCCGACACCAGCCGGGGAATATCCTCATTAACAAAAGTAACACGTGCATGTTCCAGCCGCCTGCTCATCGTGGAGTTTTTCACTTTCAGCAAGCTGCACAGGGAAGCTTCTATCCCGACTGACCAATGCTTAACATCCACCTGCAATTCAACTTGTTGTGCCGCCGGGTCAATGGCCAGGATGCGCGAAAATTGTGCGTCAGCCTGGTGACAAAGATTCGCCCGGGGGTGAAGCTCACCGACAATGCTTGCCAGCAGGATGAGCGACTCCACAGCCGGCAGCACCGTTTTGCCCTCAAAATGATGGTCTCGTAAATAGGGGGCCACAGGAAGGATGGCCTTGAGCCGCCTGCTCATATTGTTTTGGGGAATTTCTGCCATAACCGGACTGTTTTCGGATCGACTGCCACCGGCCGGCCCGCTGTGTTGGCCGCACAATGTCTGGTAAACCCTCTGCACACCTCATAGCCTTTTTCCGCATTCGTAATTACATAGTCAAACTGCAGACGGACACGCTCGAGGTTAACCGGCCGGGTGTAGATGAACATGAGATCATCATAGACCAGAGATTGGTAAAAGGTAACCCCCAGATCGTAGATCGGGTATGTGTAGCCGCTGTCTTCTATTTCTTTGTAGGGGTAGGCAAAATCACGCATCAGCGATGTGCGGCCAAGTTCAAAATAGCGCAGATAATTGGCGTGATAAACGATTTGCGCACGGTCCGTATCCGCATACAACACGCGGCATTCCGCCCGATGCCAGGCAAGACCTGTCGTCCGGTCGCGTACGATCCGCTTATCGTCGGGGTAAACTTCAGGCACAAATGGTTTAGGTTTCATTTCATACTCCCCGGAAAATAACGCAACAGTTGGTACCGCCGAATCCGAAGGCGTTGGACAGGGAAATCTCATATTGCTGTTTGCGCGCGGTGTTGGGTACCACGTCAACGTCTGCAAATTCCGGATCCGGAAAATAATTGATCGTCGGCAAAATAATACCCTGGCGCATTCCTTCGATAGTCAGCGCCGCTTCGATGGCGGCCGTCGCCCCCAGTGTGTGACCAAGTTGTGATTTGTTTGACGAAACCGGAACCTGCTCAAGACGTTTACCAAATACCTCCCGCAGACACCCGATTTCCGTCCGGTCTCCTTTGGGAGTGGAGGTACCGTGCGCGTTGACGTATTGAATATCGGCCGGGGCAAGGCTCGCGTCTTGTATCGTCTCCTGGATCGCTCTCACAATCGTCGCCGGATTGGGACTGGTGTAGTGATAGGCATCCGAGGTCCATCCGACGCCCAGCACTTCGGCCCGCGGCACCAGGCCGTGTGTCCTGATGACTTCCTCAGCCGCCAGCACCACAACGCCCGCTCCTTCGGAGAGGACAAAACCTCTGCGGTCGAGGCTGAAGGGACGCGATGCCTGCGCGTGGTCCGTCCAGGCGCGGTCATTGGCGTGAACTTTGATGGTGGCATTCATATTGGCAAAGCCGTGGATAAGCTCCGGAAGAATCGGCGCGTCTGCCCCGCCGGCCAGGACAAAATCACAATCGCCGTCGCGGATCATCCGCGCCCCTATGCCGATCGCGTGGTTACCGGAAGCGCATGCCCCCTGCGGAGAAAATATCGGGCCGGTAAACCCCAGAAGCATTCCGGCTTTTCCCGAAGGCAGATTGGCGCACAGATTCGGCAGCAGATAGGGGCTTACTCTGAGCGGCCCCCGGCGTTCCAGATCATGCACGGCGATACGATAGGCGTCAGAACCGTTGAGGGCAGAGCCGACAAGGCAGGCGGTTCTGGGTGCGACAGCCCCGTCCATGACCAGCCCCGCGTCGGCAAGCGCATCTTTGCACACCGCCATCGTGAGAATCACAAAAGATGCGTTCCAGTTGTAAACTTCCTTCGCGTCGGTGAAATCAAGCTCCAGCGGGAACCAATCCGGTATTTCGCCGACAATATCGCAGGCGGACTCCACCTTACAACGGGTCACTTTGCGAAATCCCGCCTCGCCTTTTACGGCCCGCTGCCAGGTTTGGGCAAAGGTCGCCCCCAGAGGCGTGGCTGCCGCATAGCCTATGACAAACACTCTGCGGTTCAGTGGTGCTCGCATCAATTAACCTTTGATTTCCCGCCACGAGCCACGGTCTGCGGCTCACAGCCTTTAGCCTTTAGCCTTTATCCTTTATCCTTTAGCCTTTATCCTTCATCCCGTCCTTTTCAAAACCACGCACGAATTGCAGCCGCCGAAACCAAAGGAGTTTTTCAGCACATGCTCCTGGACAAGCGTCCGGGCTCCTTCGGGTACGCAATCAAGAACGATGGCCGGGTCCGGATCATAATTGATCGTCGGCAAAACGGTATCGGAGAGCATGCCTTCCATGGCCAGAATCGTTTCAATGGCGGATGAAGCACCCATCGCGTGCCCTAATTGGGACTTGTTGGCCGATACCGGCGGAATCTTCCTGCCGAAAACATTTACGAGTGCATCCGCCTCCACTTTGTCGCCGATTCTGGTGGAAGTAGCATGAGCATTGATTGCATCAATATCCCGCGGCTCCAGGCCGGCACTTGCGATGCTCAACTCAATGCACTTTTGGACGGTGGCAAGGTTCGGCGCCACGAAATGATTCGCGTCGGATGTCATGGCGCTGCCGGCCAGCATGATTTTCGCCTCGAGTCCGTGAGCTCGGACAAAATCTTCCGATGCCAGAATTATGCAGGCCGCTCCTTCAGAAACAACAAATCCCCGGCGATTGACGGAAAAGGGCCGGCTGGCGTTTTGCGGCTTCTCGGGCAGCTGCCCCTCTTTGGGACGATACGCACCGTTCATCGTCGCGAATCCGGCCACAATGGGTTCCACCAGCGGGAAATCGACCGCCCCGGCAATGACCACATCCGCCAGGTTTTGCCTGAGCATCATGTCACCGATGATCATTGATGTCACTCCGGTCGCGCAGGCCGTGATCGTGGCGCAGATCGGTCCGGTGGCGCCGGTGAGAATGGAAACCTTGCCGCCGACCATGTTGATGCACGAATTGGGATTGGCAAACGGATGCGGCATTTTATTTTCGGCGATCATCTGGCGGTCCGCTTTCAGTACTGCATCCTGGCCGCCGACAGCCGAGCTGAAGGTGGTCGCGACACGCGGTGCGATATCGGGTGTGATTTCCACGCCGCTTCGTGCTAGCGCCCGATGAACTACATAAAGCGCGTATTTGAAGATCGGCGAACTCCAGTGTGCCATTTCGCGTGGCTGCAAAAAGGGATAAGGCCTCGCGTCAAGCTCTGCCACCTGACCCGCCACCCGCACGGGGAAATCATCCGTTAAGTTAAAGCGCGTAAGAGGGACAATGCCCGAGCGGGACTGCAGGGCAAGACGCCACTGGTCGGTAAGCTCAATCCCCAGGGGGGAGACCATATCGTAACCAAGAATGAAAGTGTTTCCGGACAAATGCTGTGCTGCCTCTTCTTTCTTGCCGCCGAGCCGCGCGTATTTTCATAAAGTTTTATCATGCAAGAGCTTCTTGAAAATATCAATTACATTTTTATCAACCAGGAAAACAAATCGGCTTTTTTGAGTTCAGAAAAACATCCGCCACGTCATCAGAGAAGCGATCGGCTTGACTTGCTTCGGTCTGATGAGCTTCCCATCGCTTACCAAAATACAAAGGAGGGCGTACAACACCCTCCTTTGCATACCAGATCCGGCAGGACCATTGAATGCCGGCATGTATCTACCAGGGTATGAACCTATACAGTTTGGCAAACATCTCGTAGACTTCAATCCAGTTTTGCAGATCTTGAGTGCTGTTCATGTGGTCACGCTTGTTGACCATCACCCAGCTCATATGCGCCGCTCCGTCCTTGCACGTGGAACAGTCGCGCGTAGCGGAGGTGCAGCAGCGGTGCACCGTCTCAAGATCGGCGGCCCACCGGTAAAAACGAATCAGCCTGCGCACCGGCGGGTTACGGTTATCCATCGATTCGGTCACCGACGGGCATTCCTTCCAGCCGAAGCGACGGCCCATCATTTCGCCGGTGGTAATGATTTTGTGGTAGTACTTGCAGGAGATAACCGTCTCAGGGTATTTATCAAGCATCTCGTCCATTTCGTGACCAAGTTCGCCGAGCTCCTCCGGACGCCAGAAAAAACCGTTCACTCCTTCGTCATTGGAAAGAAGCTGCAGATGCACCTTCAGACCGATATCACTGATGCGCCGGATGACCGGTTCGATCTTGCCTACCTGTTTGGGTGTGATTGTGTAGAGGTAGTAAGTGTAGGGGTCTCCTTCATAATTTTTGCTGGAGATGGCAAAGGTGTCTTTCCCCCGCAGTATTTTCTCGTCCTCGCCCCCGCCCCACAACGATATCCCCACCATCATGTCCGGAAACTTCTCGCGCGGCACCTTAATCAGGCCGTTGGTCGCGCAATATGTGGGAATACGCTTGTAAAAGGCCTCCAGGCGGTCCATGCACAAAGTCGGTTCGCCGCCGATCAGTATGGCAAGGTTGACTCCACGCTCTTTTTCTTTATCAATGAATGCCTCCCACTTGCGGATATCCATTTCTTCTTTTACATGATGTTCCCCCGATGAAAAAAAGAAACACCCCTTGCAGCGCAGATTGCAGCGGTTTGTCACATCATAGATAGAGCTGCGGATATTCAAAGAGGAGATGCGCCGATAGCGGTCATGCCAATGGCTATCGAGCAGTGAGCTCACTGTTTTCATAATCAGACCCCCATCAGGCTTTCGCGTGCGGGTGGTGGCGGATCCACCACCGTGTCACACAGGTTTTCACTTTTTTCATAGCCCGTCACCCAGACAGCCAGATATGTATCAACGTAATCAAGCCATGACTTAAACGTGTCTGGAGTAATGACATGGCGGAAGAGTCTTGCTGTGACAATCGCCGAGCCTGCCGCATAGTGGCGGCAATCATCACAATCCGTATCAGGAACGCAGCAGGCCGCGGAACGATCCCAGCTCAGATCGGTGCGGTACTGCCGAAACGAGCGCCCCAGACCGATATCCTGCGATGGGTTGCACCGCGGGTAGGAACAGCTGTACAAATCATGCAAGCCCTGAAGCGACGTGTGCGCTACGGCATTGTAGCAGGAAAAGAGGACATGTTTCGGATAACGACGCAAAAGAGCGATCATCGAGTCACGGGTCTGCGCCAGGGAAGCGGCATGGTGCCGCAAAGAGCCTTCATACCCTACCGGGGAGGAAAACACGTTGAATGTCAGTCGGCAGTCATGCGCGGCCAGTTCAGCCGCTACTTCGTCCGCTTCGTGAATATTCTCCCTGGTATAGGTATAGACGAAAACCGCCCGTGAATCACCGCGGTAATTTTCGATCTGTTTTTTCAAGAGATTTTTGGCTCTGCGGGTGCGTTCGCTGGTGAGGTCGTTACCCCAGACGGAAATATGGATTTTGTAGCCCACCGACTCAGGTATTTTTTTAAAGCCGTTGGTGGCAATGCAGCCCAGCGGCATTTCATCATAGCAGACCCCGAGCAAGTCAGGTACCAGCGACGGCTCGGCGCCGGCCAGCACCACATAGGTGATGCCCCGATCCTTTTCCGCCCTCATCAGGCCGCGCCAGTCATCGGGGTTGAGATTTTCTTCCGTGAACTGCTTGTCTCCCTCGTAATAGTAGCACCCATCGCAACGGATGTTGCAACGGTTGGTCATATCGTAGGTTGATTCACGAAGAAAAAAATACCGGCGCACTTTTTCCCAGCGCTCCCGGATTGCGGGATCGGCAAGCAGATCCGAAAATTTCGGCCGTAACGATTGTGGTTTTATGTTTAAGTTCGCCCTCACAGAAATAAACAATGCCTCAATGTCTGGTTGCCTGCTTTTCTTCGATATATTCACAGATCCGGCGAATGGTCTTCAGCTTCGGATAATCGTCCTCATCGATGACGATTTTATATTCATCCTGCAGGACAAGTGCGATGGTGGCCAGATCCATACTGTCAATGCCCAGTTCGTCCACCAGATCCATATCCGGGTCAAATGTGTCCGGTGTGACATCCTCCAGCTTCAGCTCGTCAATTATGATTCCGGCAACGTGCTGTATCATTTCTTTTAAATCCTTGTTCTGAGGCATTACCCCCTCCTTTAATTATTTTTCATCTTTTTTCAACGACGGATACCTGACCGCCGCAGACTGTCTGCTCGTTCAGAGCCGCCTTGAAGGTGTAAACTTTTCCCTCTGATGCGCCCTCGTGTTTTAAAGACAGCTGCAAAGTATCGCCGGGCCTTACCGGTCCGGTAAATCTTATTCTTTTGAGTGATGAAATTTCAACCGATTCTCCCCTTTGCCGTGCCATAGCCGAGATGGCTTCGTAGACCAGATGCACCAGCGCAATCCCCGGCAAAATCGGCTCGCCCGGGAAATGTCCTTTAAACCAGGCACAGTCAACCGGCACATCGATTCGAAGTTCGGATGTCCCGGTCGTTACATCGTTTACGTCTTTCAGCAGCCCCCACTGATGGATCAAAGCTCTCCTCCGCTTGTGCCTCTAGGTTTAATCATACGAATTTTCTACATATATCATTATTTTAATTTAGAATCAAAAATTTTCCTCACAGTCAACCACGGAATCAGGAAAGAAACCAAATATTCATCGCCGGGAACAGGGACGCATCATCTGGCGGCCGGTAAGTTCGGCAAGAGAAACCGTCGTCAGACCAGCCTCCTGCAGGCCGATGAAAATTTTTTCGAACTCCCTCCACAATTGCATCTGATCCTGCCCTTGGCGCACAGGCGTATCATGCAACAAAATAATGTCGTCCCCTCTGACCTTTTTGAGAATCCTCCAGGAAAGGTTTTTGACACGCCGGTTGCCGGCGTCGCGTGCCCGCCGGCTGAACGTAACACAGATAAGCCCCCGGCGCTCAAGAATCGGGGGAAGTTTAGGGTTGATAATGCCGACCGGCGGCCTGAAGGCAAGCGCCTCGATGCCGGATGCACGAAGCACCAGCCTGGCCTGATGCACCTCACGGTCGATGGTTTTTGCGCTTTTGAGCATCAGGAACGGGTCGTGTCCCATCGAATGGTTACCGATTTCGTGTCCCCGCCGGACAATTTCCAAGATGAGCCCGGGATGCTTTCGGGCATTGACACCGGAGACAAAAAAAGCGGCCTTCATCTTGTGCCGGTCAAGCAGCTCGAGAATTTTCATGGTCGTATGCTCAGAGGGCCCGTCATCAAAAGTCAGCGCGACTTTCTTTTGCCCGGTCACCCCGCGGCTGATCACCGGCCCCAGAAAATTGGTCCCGGGGAAAAAGCAGGCCCCGATACACAAGACGACGTAAATAATAAGCAAACCCGCCGCGGCAACGGGTGCAAGAAAATAAGTCACTGCGGCGGCAGCGATCAGGATGACGCCGGCAATGTGAGCAGGATATACTTTGAAGTCAGTTTTTTTCATCGACACACTGCCAAGAGTCGTAAATTGTTAAACAGCCCTTCTACCATCAAGCATCAACCATCCACCATCAACTATCAGCCACCATCGTCTCCCCCCGGCCTGCCAAAGCTGGCCTCCCCCGCCAGCAGGGAATAACAGTGGTTGCACTTCGCTCTTTACTGCCGTTAGTGCTGAGCTTTCTGCCGTTCATGGTGAGTTTTACTGGCCGTTCGTGGTGAGCCTGTCGAACCATCCTTCAGCCTTTATCCTTTATCCTTTATCCTTTAGCCTTTAGCATTTATCCTTTAGCCACAAGCTATTGACTATCCACCTTCCTGCCACTGTTGCAGGCGCCTGGACTGCCCTCATGCCCTGCGTGTTTTCTCCGGAAAGTATTTTGATGAGCTTTGGAATGTGACATGGCTGATAACGGACGACGACAGAAATTGGTTGTCCGTTAAATGTCGCCGATAAAGTTTAACGGACAAGCGGCCCGATTTCACGCAATAAGATACTCCCATAATGGCCCTGTGTGTCCTCGTTCGTAGAGCCTGGGCAAAATCCTGGTCGCCTTGCTTTCCCCCGCTCCGACCAGCCAGTTCAGCCGTCCGTTGGCATGCTGTTCGACCGCCTTGATGATCTCGATGTCGGATATAAAGGGAGATCGGTAGAAGACAGGATCAACAAGATTTTGTCCCGTCTGAATCTGCCCTTCCCGCACAGCGGTATCAAAAAGGGATGTGTGCGGATAGATCCGGATACCGCAGAAAAAGAAGAACACCGCCCGCTCAAGCTCGTCCGCGCCCTTAAGCGTTTCGCTGAGAGTATCGTGCGTTTCGCCCGGCCCGCCCAAGAGGAAATAATGGGCGACAAAAATACCGGCCGCCAGTGCCTGCCGGTGAGCCTGCAGAACTTCGGCGGGAGTAAATGGCTTCTGCAAATGTCCCAAAGTGATGCTGCTTAAGGATTCTGTGCCGAATTCTGCATGAGTGAGACCGGCATCGGCCAGTTCTTTGTAGTAATCGGCAGGCGGAACGGTCGGCGCAAAAAACCCCCCCCAGGGGATGGTCAGGCCTGCATTACGAAAGGCACGGGCGACCTGCAGGCTGTGACTGTAACTGGCATTGAAAGCAGAGTCCGTAATGAAAATATATTTTGCGCCCGCCTCCTGCAGTTCACGTGCCTGTCTGGCTATCTCCGCCGGATCGAAAAGTCTCATTTTATGCCCCTCGATATGGGGATAAGTACAGTAGCTGCAATGAAACGGACAACCTCTCTTCGTCTGCAGGTTGAGCATACCGCCGTAGGACAGGTAATACTTCGTATGGCCGGCGGTCGCATCGAATGATCTGGCCATCTTACCGGTCCAGGCCCGGTAGGAAACCGGTGCCGCTGCGCGGGTGACCAGGCCGGCAATGTCCGGGACATCTTCATTTTTCTCCAATGCGCCAAGCAGCTGCGGGAAACTCTCTCCTTCCCCGGCAATGCCCCAATCCGCATCGAGTGCCTGCATGAATTCCTGTGGAAAAATCGTAAAGCCGCTCCCTCCCAAAATAAGGGGAGATGGCGAATTTTGACGTATCAAACGTACCAGTTCCTGATAGTCCGACAGATATCCCCGGCAGTTGATTGAGTCTGTATTGTCGATATTGCGAATGGAAAGGCCGATATAATCCGGAGCATACCGACGGATTATTTCGCCGGCGGTCTGCGCAACACCGGGCTCATTCATATCCAGAATTCTGACCTCGTAATCAGGCTGCAGGGCTCCGGCGACATAATCCAGCCCCAGCGGGTAGACCGCGTAGGGCTGTTTCATCATGTTGGCGGAAATTAACAAAACTTTTTTCATGAATATGTCATGCGTTGTTTTCCGTAAAGCTGCCTGAACGCCGGCTTCTCTGGGTATTAAGCACCCGGTTTTTTAGCCCCGGCAATGTATGTCGCCAGGGCGCGTACAGAGGCAAACACCTTGACGCCAAGCTCTTTACTGTCGATTTTTACTCCGTAGTCCTTTTCAATCATCATCACCAACTCTAGAACATCGATGGAGTCAATACCTGTATCGCCGCCGACGAGAGGATCGTCATCTCCGATGTCCTCCGGCTTTATGTCCAGCAGGCCCAGTGTGGTAATAATTTTAACTTTCAATTCACTGATAATTTCTTCTACTTTACTCATGTTTCACCTCAATATTTATATTCAGCCCCGACATGTTGCATCAGGATAATGTTTCTCCTGAACCGGTTTCGGAAATCATCAGGATATCGTCACCGAGAATTTTTTCCAGCACCACCCGTACCGCCCACCGGCAAAACACCTGAACATATTTTTTCCCGGCCATTCTGATGCCTATCAAAAAGATAATAGTGGACACACCATAGATAAGGGGCCCGCCCAGAGCGGCAATCAACGGCTTTTTTAATTTTACGGCGCATACTCCCAGAAAAACAACCGCCGGGAGCCCGATGACATAACTGAAGGCAATCAGAGCAAGACCGGCGATCACCTGCCGGGCCGGCTTTTCACGCAGCGCCGACAGATCCGCACGCTGTTCGATGGCTGTTTTGCAATATTCACTGCGGGCAAGACAAAGGGCCGCTTTTTTTATGATGTTCACAACCTGTCCAAACAGCAAGTTAATGAAAACTTAAAAATCATATCCTCAATTGGAAAAGAATTTCAATATGTTTTTGACCGGCGGCGCTTTTGAAACTCACATTATTCCGCCTGCAGAATTTTTCGAGCGCGCAGGATAATCAGGATAAGCAATGCCCGTAAAAATACCTGTCTTGGCCTGCCCCACCGTGTAAATCAGCGCATCATCAACATACACCCGACCGTCTCCGACAACCACTGACGCTCCGGAATCCTTCAAGTGTGAATAACGGCGGACATCTATCTCGTATCGGACGGTTTTATTGAACGGCCGTATCTGACCGTTGAAAAGCACTTCGCCGCATCCCAGCGCCCGGCCCGTCCCCAACGCGCCCCGCCAGACACAGAAAAAACCCAAAAGCTGCCAGATCGCATCCACACCCAGACACCCCGGCTGAACCGGGTCTGCGGTGAAATGGCACTGAAAGTACCAAGCATCCAGACGGACATCCTGCTCGGCAACGATTTTACCCTTACTGCCTTTGCTCTCCAGCTCAACGATACGGTCGATCATCAAAAAAGGCGGGGCGGGCAGGCGGGCCTCAAAACCGTCCGGCGGGTCGCTCACCAGTGAACCTCGCGAGAAGGCGAGGACTTCTTCAAAAGAAAAAGATTGTTTGTGCAAAAATTGCCGGTAAGGAATCATGGTTTTCTCTTCATTTGCGCTTTGTTTCCGGTTTGCCGCGCCGACTGTGACGCGGTATGCAATGCCCTTAATTATCTGAAATAGTATCACAGCATTTGCGTCATGACCTCTATAAGAGAAACAATTGTTTGTCAAAACAAAAAACCCGCAAACAAATGTCGTGGTAAAAATCATTAATTTCGGTTATAGTCCACATGGTTTAATTATATAAATACGGAAAAAGGGAAACACTCATGAACAGAGCCGCACTGCATAAAATCGGATATGGCATGTACATTGTCACCTCCGGTCATGATGAAAAATTCAACGGCCAGATCGCCAACGCCATTATTCAGGCCACGTCCAGACCGGCCACCGTGGCCGTCTGCATCAGCAAGGACAACTACACACACCAGTTAATCAGCACCAGCCGTAAATTTGTGATTACGATTCTGACACAGGGAGCGCCGATGACTTTTATCGGTCTGTTCGGTTTTAAGAGCGGACGGGACATCGACAAACTCAAGGATGTGCGCACGAAGCCGGGCGTAACCGGGTTGCCCATCGTTTTGGACCATGCTGCCGGTTTCATCGAAGCGGAAGTGGAAAGCGAGCTCGATTGCGGTTCACATACGATCTTTCTGGGCAATGTCGTGGAAGCGGATGTGCTCGGCGATGGTGAACCGATGACTTATCTGTATTATAAAACCGTCAAGGGAGGCAAAGCCCCGAAAACCGCGCCGACATTTGACGGTGAGACAGTGACAAAGCCCAAAACTCCCGCTGCTGCCGCGCGCTATGTGTGCAGTGTTTGCGGTTATATTTATGACCCTCTTCAGGGAGATCCTAAAAACGGTGTTGCGCCCGGTACCAGCTTCGAGGACATCCCCTCTTCCTGGACCTGTCCGGTCTGCGGCGTCGACAAATCGAATTTTACAATTGAGCAATGACCGATCCGGAATTTTTACCCCATGTTTATAAGCGGGAACGCGCACGGAAATGCTCGTTGTGTGATGTGAAAGGTGTGTGTCTTCCATATTACACCGATCTTCATTGGCCGCGCGCTTGCGCACTGGAGATGACTGATGGCAATCCCACCGGCGGGCGACAACAATCACGACGACAATCCATCAGGCAGGGAAACACCCGCTCCCTTGCCTGAAAATACTTCCGGCACTGTGCAGCGCTGTCAGGAAAAATTCACACGTGCATTCTCCTGCGTCTCTGATATCATCTTAATCACTAACAGGGAAATGAGAATAAGCTCCGTGACGCCAAGCGCGGAAACGTTGCTCGGTTATAAGCCGGAAGAACTCCTCGGTATGCCGCTCACCCGGCCGGGACTCCTTACTCCGCCCTCCATGGAACAAATCAAAAAACATGCGGCAAAAGCGCTCGCTGGAGAGCCCACCCCGGCCCACGTTTATGAATTTGTCGCCAAAAACGGAAAAATCATGCCCCTGGAAGCCATCACGACACCGTTTACCGAAAACGGTGAAATCACCGGTATAATCGCCGTTGCGCGTGATATCACGGGGCGCAGGGACATGGAGGAACTGTCGCAGCGTCTGGAAGACCGCCATCACTCTCTCATCGAGACCATTCCCGACGGCTACTTTGAAATCGACCTTTCCGGAAAATACACTTTTGTCAACGACATTGTCTGCACGAACCTGCAGCGCACGCGGGAGGAGTTGATCGGGAAAGACAACCGGGAATTTCAGACCCCGGAAAATGCAAAGCTGACCACCCGTCTCTTCCTCAATGTCTATCAAACCGGCATACCGGAAAGAGGGATAGAGATAGATATTCTAAGCAAAGACGGATCTGAAGAAACTTATGAACTTTCCATTTCTCTGATCAAAGACACACAGGGGAATCCCACCGGCTTCCGCGGTATCTCGCGCAATGTCACCGGGCGGAAAAAGATGGAAGAAGCCCTCCTCAAAAGCGAGGAGAAGTACCGCACCATCGTCGAAAACGCGCAGGAGGGGATTTTTCAAACCTCTCCGGGCAACCGGTCTCTGACCATGAACCAGGCACTTGCCGACATGCTGGGCTATTGCAGTTCTGAGGAAGCGGCAGGCGAGCTTATCAATAATTTTCAACAAGCCTATGTTGATCCTGAAACCTACCGGGAGGTAATGAAGGCCCTGAGGCAGCACGGCAGCATCAAAAGTTTTGAGGCACAACTATACCGCAAGGACAAAAGCCGGATCTGGGCCAACATGAGCATAACCGCCGTTAAAAACACAGCGGGAAATCTGCTTTATTACCACGGCATTTTGGAGGACATCTCTCCTCAAAAGAAACTCGGGCAGGAAAGACAAAAAAGCATCGACAATCTGCGTAAATCCCTGGGAGCCACAATAAAGGCTCTTTCGGCAATCACCGAGGCGAGGGATCCATACACGGCGGGACACCAAAAGAGGGTGGCCGACCTGGCCCGGACCATTGCCACTGAAATGGAACTTTCCTCCGACCGGATCGACGGCATCCGCCTGGCAGGTATGATTCACGATCTGGGTAAAATAGTCATTCCCTCGGAAATACTCACTAAACCGACGAAACTCACCAACCTGGAAATGGAAATCATCAAGACTCACGCTCAGGCAGGCTATGACATATTGAAAGACATAGAGTTCCCGTGGCCTATCGCACGCATAGTGCACGAGCACCATGAGAGAATTGACGGTTCCGGTTATCCCCAGCGCCTGAAAGGAGATGACATTCTCCTGGAGTCGAAGATTATCGCCGTCGCCGATGTGGTGGAAGCGATCTCCTCCTACCGTCCGTATCGTCCCGCCCTGGGCATTGAGACGGCACTGGAAGAGATTGAAAGTAAAAGCGGTATTTTATACGATCAGACAGTCTCCCGCATCTGCCTGCAGCTGTTTCGTGAAAAACACTACTCAATGCCGAAATAGAATCAAAGACATGGCAACAACCAACTCCCCCTCTGATCCTTACCCCAGCGCTTCCCTGGCAACCAGCTCATGAATCTGCGTGGCAATTGATTTTATTTCTGCAATCCCCTGATTCTGCTCGGCGGTTGACCTGGCAATACCGTCAACAAGTTCCAAAACACTGTTCACGCTTTCGGCAAGCCTGGTGAAATTGTTGTTGGTCTGTTTTGCAAGCATCTCGCCGGCCCTGATGCGGTTGATCGCATCTTCAATCATACCAGAGGTGTTTTTCGCCGCCTCAGCCGAGCGCATGGCCAGATTGCGGACTTCATCGGCCACGACAGCAAATCCGGCACCCGCCTCCCCTGCGCGGGCCGCCTCGACTGCAGCATTCAGCGCCAGCAGATTGGTCTGGAAAGCAATCTCATCTATCGTTTTGATTACCTTGAATGTCTCCTCACTGGTGCGCGTCACATCGGCCATCTGCAAGGTAAGGGCATGTATCGACTGATTGGTCTGGTCAACCACGGCCCCGGAGGTGCCGATCAGCTCATTGGCAGTGACGGCGTTACGGGCGGAATTACCGGTCAGCTCGGTCATTTTTCCCATAACATTTTCCGTCAGATGTTCTGTGTGCCGACTGACCTCGTCAAAAATGGAAACCAACTTCCGTGCCAGGTTTTCTGATTTTTCCGCAAGCTCCGCCTGCCGCAAATGTGCCTCACGGTTTTCATCCGCCGCCGCTTTTTGCGCCGCCAGGGCCTGCTTTAAACCGCGATTACCGAAAAATAGTGAAATCACCATGGTGAGAAAGGGACCCAAAATATTGGCAATCTGTGTTTGGAGCAACTGTTCGGGCGCAAGAGAGACTAAAGGAAGCTCCACACCTGCCAGCTGAATTCCCATAAAAATGAGAATCTCCAGAAACATAAACAACGACCAGAAAATGAAGCTGCCGAACCCTAAAAAATGGCCGCGAAAACCGGGATCACGATGTTCCAGGCCAGCGACGAGGACTGGATACCCCCGGTAACCGCCGGAAGCACGGAAAAGTGCCAAACCAATGAGGCAATAACGAAGTTTCCCATGACATTGAACGATCTGCTGATCTTCAAAACAAACGGAGCGATCGCCGCGACACAGATCATGACGCAGAAAATGCTTATCGACAGCCAGGTAAACCCCATTTTGTACCATTTAATAACGTTGGGAAGAAAAAATAACGGCGATAACTAAGAAAAAACGGTTATCTGGAAAGTGCGCCGGTATTCATCCACATCCTTGCGAATACTGGAAGGAATAAAATAATTTATATATTTCCTGATCATGCCAACCTCCTGTGAATTGAGTGACAATCTATCAGTATATCGGCACAAAAAACCCCATAATTAATTTATTTCCTCCGCTTATGCAGTAAATGTCATAAACTTAAAAAAGAAGAAAGATGTGTAATTGCCGGGAAGTACCGGTACGTTGGCCGGTAATGGTCATTGACGGGAAATGGCCGCCGCCGGTCAGGCGACCGCGATCCCCTTACTTATGAGATAGTTCTTAACTTCTCTTATTCGCAACTGTCGGAAATGAAAGACAGAAGCAGCCAACAGGATGGCGGCATGTCCCTCCGCTGCGGCCAGATAAAAGTCTTCCAGACTGCCGGCGCCTCCGGAGGCAACCACCGGCACGGTCACGGCATCGGCAATGGCTCGTATGAAGGGTATGTCATATCCGGCCGTAGTGCCGTCTCCGTCCATGCTGGTCGGCAATATCACTCCCGCGCCCAGCTCCTGGCATTGCGCCGCCCAGGCCAGCGCGTCTTTGCCGACAGGCAAAGTGCCACCAGACAACACCAGCTCATAACCGGAAGGCATCGCCTGGTTTCGTCTCGCGTCAATGGCCACGGTTATTTTATCAGAGCCAAATTTTTGTGCCGCCTCGCGCACCAGGGCGGGATTTTTCACGGCAGCGCTGTTGACCGACACTGCATTGGCGCCCGCCTCCAGAACCATCCCGATATCTTCCAAAGACGCGATCCCCCCGCCCACAGTGAGCGGTATGCTAATGACGGAGGACACTTTTTTTACCCACTCCAGGCGGGTTTTCCGGTTTTCCAGTGTGGCCGCGATATCCAGCATCGCCAGTTCGTCAGCCCCCTCGGCCTGATAAAATGCCGCGGTTTCCACCGGGTCTCCTGCATCCTTAATCTCTTTAAAATGAACGCCTTTGACCACCCGTCCGTCTTTCATATCCAGGCACGGCATAATTTTGACAAGTTCCATAAAAGGCCCCTTTGCAATAAGTCAACACGCAGATTCTATGCGATAAATACTATCTAAAACGAACAGCCCTTCTTTACAACAGAAAAGTTAAAATAATCTTCCGGCGCGGCATGTTTTTTCTTTAGAGCTTGAAACAGAAAAGAATTTCGATTACAAGCAGTTTTGCCATTCCATTTAGAGGGAGCTCTGAGCATGAAAATCAAGGAAATCAAAGCCGGTACCATGAATACAGATAAATTTATCGCGGACAAAATCCGCGACATACAAAACGCCGTAGGAGACGGCCTGGCCATCAACGCTCTTTCCGGCGGCGTCGATTCATGTGTTGTGACCGCCCTGGGACACAAAGCCCTGGGCACTCGACTCATAACATGCCTCGTCGACAACGGTATGATGCGCAAAGGAGAACCGGCCATGGTACAGGCCCAGTTCAAAAAGCTGGGCATTGGGGTGGAAATAGTTGACGCGGCTCCGTCTTTCTTTCGCGCTCTTCGGGGCATTACCGACCCGGAAGAAAAAAGAGAGGCCATCACGCAGACATTTTATAAAAAAGTTTTTGGGAAACTGGTTGTCAAAAGCCGGGCAAAATACCTGCTGCAGGGCACCATCCTGACGGATATAGACGAAACGGTAGCAGGCATCAAAAGACAACACAATGTTTTTGAACAGCTCGGCATCGACCCGCAAAAAGCTTTCGGCTACAAAATTCTGGAGCCGCTCATCGAATTGCGCAAAGAAGGGGTGCGTAAAGTCGGAGCCGGGCTGGGTCTGCCCTCCTCCATGCTCAAGCGGGTTCCTTTCCCAGGACCGGCGCTGGCCGCCCGCGTAATCGGCGAAGCCACTCCCGCCAGAATCGCTCTGGTGCGTGAGGCGACCGCCATTACCGAAGCGGCGCTTAAAAATATCGACGCTTTCCAGTATCTGGCCGTTTTGCATGAAGACCGCGTCACCGGCATGCGTGACGGAAAACGCGTCTTCGGCAATCAAATCGAAATCCGCTCGTGGGACAGCACCGATGCGCGCCGGGCACGACCTACCAGGCTCCCCTTCGAACTGCTGGAGAAGCTGGCGGCAAAAATCACCCGTGACATTCCGGAGGTGGTCAGCGTCACCTATAACATCACGAGCAAACCGACCTCTACCATTGAAGCGGTGTAAATCTGAGAACAGCAAATTAGAAGGGCGTGTCACGGCACGTATTTTTGGTCACCCCCGGCCTTTCCTTCTTCTACCTCACCGCTATCGGACTCAGCCCGGCCAGACGGCAAACACAGTGAGACAACCTGATAATTCCGGCCGAAATCATGATTTCCCGTTGAAAAAATACGGATTGACAAACGAATAGCCGCCCGAATAAACTCAACACGTTGCCGCTTGAGCGTGCATCCCGGGCCATCCGGACAAAACAGGCCATCAGATGCGTTTTCACAAAACAATAAGTGCGCCGCCGGAGCGCCCGTAATAAGGACAAACAAAGGATACGACACGAAGCGCAGCCGACCGTGGCAGTTTGCCCGGCGCCGACATGCCGCGCTATCACAACATATTCAAATGGAGAAAAAACATGGACAAGGAAAAGGATGAAAAAAATGTTAAACAGCAAAATCAGCCGTCGGCCGTTCGGCCCGACCTGGCTGAGGTGATTAGCCGACATGCCTTCACGCTGGATGAAAACCGTCCGGATGTGGTTGCCAAAAGAAAAGAGAAGAATCAACGGACGGCGCGTGCCAATGTGCTGGACATTTGCGATGAAGGAAGCTTCATCGAATACGGTGCTTTGGCCATCGCCGCGCAGCGCGGCAGAAGAAAGCTCGACGACCTTCTCGTCAAAACACCGGCCGACGGCATGATCGCCGGTGTAGGTTCAGTAAACGGCTCCTTGTTTACTGCGGACAAGGCCCGTTGCATGGTGCTGGCCTACGACTACTCGGTCCTGGCCGGCACACAGGGATATTTCAACCATAAAAAAAAGGATCGTATGCTTTCATTGTGCTACGAACAAAAACTTCCCCTGATTTTTTTTGGTGAAGGCGGGGGCGGCCGTCCCGGTGACGTCGATGCCGAGTGGATCGCGGTGGCTGGACTTGACCTGTCCACTTTTGCCCTTTTTGCCAGGCTCAGCGGACATGTTCCGGTAGTCGGTATCGTTTCGGGCTTCTGTTTCGCGGGTAACGCCGCACTCCTGGGATGCTGCGACGTGATTATCGCCACCAAAAATTCCAGTATCGGCATGGGCGGTCCTGTCATGATCGAAGGAGGGGGGCTCGGTGTGTTCAGGCCGGAAGAAGTTGGACCAATGGACGTGCAAACCCAAAACGGGGTTGTCGATATTGAAGTGGAAAACGATGAAGAAGCGGTCCAGGTGGCCAAAAAATACATTTCCTATTTTCAGGGGCCATTGTCATCATGGCAGGCAGGCGATCAGAACAAGCTGCGCAATGCCATTCCGGAAAGCCGCAAGCGCGCCTACAACGTCCGTAATGTTATTAAAGCGCTTGCCGATACGGACACTTTTCTGGAGTTGAAACCAAAATTCGGTCCCTGTATGGTCACGGGGCTGATCCGTATCGAGGGACACCCCTTCGGCGTCATCGCCAACAACCCCATGCACATGGCCGGTGCAATCGAAGCGGAGGGAGCGGACAAGGCGGCACGGCTCATGATGCTGTGCAACGCGCACGGTTTACCGATTTTATCGCTTTGCGATACACCCGGCTTCATGGTCGGGCCGGAGGTGGAAAAGCGCGCCCAGGTACGTCATATCTGCCGCATGTTCGTTGTCGGCTCTCATGTCACCGTGCCCTATTTTACTGTGGTTTTACGCCGCGGCTACGGGCTGGGGGTTATGGCCATGGCCAGAGGCGGCTTCCACGAATCATTTTTCACGGCATCGTGGCCGTCGGGTGAATTCGGCGGGATGGGGCTGGAGGAGCTGTCCGCGCCGGCTTCAGGCGGGAACTGGCGGCAATTGAAGACCCGCAGAAGCGTGAAGAGCTCTATGAATTTCTGGTGGCTCAGTTATATGAAAGAGGCAAAGCCATCAACATGGCCGCACACCTTGAAATAGACGCGGTGATTGACCCGGCCCAGACACGCCAATGGATCATGAGAGGATTGAATTCGGCGCCGGCACGTGACCCGGGACAGACCGGCCATACTTTTGTTGATCCGTGGTAAACTTACAGCAGACGATGAATTTAATAGAGAAAGGCAAAAGGCGCCCGCGCCTTTTGCCTTTTGCCTTTCCAGGCGGGAGTCGGGAGCTGCTGCGCTCATTTTGTCAGGGCATCATAAACCATCAGCACGGTATTTACGTATACTTCGCTGCGATTATAGTAAAAAAGCGCGCGTCTTTTTTGCGTCCGCGGCGCATCTTCCCGCCAGCCGTATTTTTTCAAATAGTTCCCCATACTCATCGTCGCGTCCGCCATATTGAAGGGGCTGGCCAGACCGTCGCCATCTCCGTCAATGCCGAAAATACAAAAAGATGACGGAATGAATTGCGCCGGTCCCATGGCACCGGCAAACGACCCGTTGATGGCCAGTGGATCCATACCGAGATGATTGGCCAGGCGGATCAGAAAAACCAGTTCGTCAATGGCCCATTTAGCCTTCCTTTTCGCTCTGGCTACCGCCGCCTCGTTGTACAGTTGCGGATAACTATCCGCATGACGCTCCTGAATCACCCGCAGATAATCAGAGTCGTCCATAAACGCCAGATTGGCATAAACGGTAACCACATTATAAGGCATCGGATAAGTCCCCAGGCGTGATTCGATGAGTAAAATAGCCGTGACGATACGCGGGGACACACCGAAACGCCGCTCGACGTTCACTAAAAGGTCATCGTTTTCCTTCATAAACTCTTCCGCCCTTTTGATCTGGCCGGGAGCAAGGTCCATGACACCGGAGCGTGTCCTCCCCTCTTTGGGCGAGGAATGAAACATATTGTTGAGAATAATATCGGCGCGCTCCGTTATGCCCGGAGCAGCCAAAAGAGCGTAAGCATGCGCAGGATCAATTCCCCCCTCGACCAGACGCGCCGCCACCATCCCGCGCGGCGGCTCCATTGCAACAGAGGTCAATCCATTCAAAATGGCCATAATCATGAGTACAGCCATAAACAAGCGGTTCACTGCCATAAACCTTTTCCCCGCAGTGTTTTTTAAGGTTTTTTAAACATAACCTTCACTGGCAGTAATTTGCAACATGATTTATCTTGATTTACCCAAGCGACCATAAAGCCACGCCGGGCAAATTCAAACACGGAAAAACCACACCCCGCCCATGACCTCACAGCCGGCGATATTTCTTGCTGTGCCGGTTTTGAAATCCAGGTATACACTGGCCAAATCAGCTACACCACCTCCGCCGGGAAAAAACAGAAAGCGGTGAGCTTCGCGCTTCATTGCCGTTCGTGCTGAGCTTTTACTGACCGTTCATGCTGAGCTTTTACTGGCCGTTCGTGGTGAGTTTTACAGACCGTTCGTGGTGAGCTCTTCACTGACCATTCATGCTGAGCCCGTCGAAGCATGAACGGCGAACCATATTCCCACTCCCCCTTCGACAGGCTCAGGGCAGGCTTCGTCAAACACCGCTCATCCTTCGACAAGCTCAGGACGAGCGGTGTTTTGTTGGCTGTTCACGCCGAGCTTTTACTGGCCGTTCATGCTGAGCTTTTACTGGCCGTTCGTGGTGAGCCTGTCGAACCACGCTTCACTGTGAACAATACAAGCCGTTCGTGCTGAGCCCGTCGAAGCATGAACGGCGCACCATGAACAACGAGCTAGTCGCCAGCCACCATTGCCTTTGTCCTCTGGCCTTTAGCCTCTAACCCTCTAATCTTCTAATCTTCTAACCCTCTAAACTTCCAATCCTCCGGTCGGTCGGCCTGTCGAACCATCATTTATCCTTTATCCTTTAGCCTTTATCCTTTAGCCTTTATCCACGAGCCATCCATCATCCACCCCCCGGGATTTACAAAAATTATCAGAAGACAACTAATTTTTATTGACAAAGAAGAGCAATTTGTCTATAAGGTGCGGTCTTAATGTTACAGAAGGGTGCAGGGATATGTACGCAATTATTAAAACAGGTGCAAAACAGCACAAAGTCAGCGAAGGTGAGGTCCTGCTCGTTGAAAAGATTGCCGATGAGGAGGGTGCCCAGGTCGTTTTTGAGGAAGTCCTCATGGTCGCCGACGGAGAAACGGTGAAAATCGGCAAACCTTTTGTGGACGGAGCGAAGGTTACAGGCGAAATTGTCGCCCAAACGCGCGGCCCCAAGATTGTCGTCGGAAAAATGAAGCGGCGCAAGGGTTATCGTAAAAAAACAGGGCATCGGCAGCAGCTGACCAGCATGAAAATCACCAAGATTTCGGTATAGGCGGAGGAAGGCATGGCACATAAAAAAGGTCAGGGAAGCTCCCGTAACGGCAGAGACTCCAACGCGCAGAGACGCGGCGTCAAAGTGTATGACGGTGAAACAATCAACGCCGGTTCCATCATCGTGAGGCAGGTGGGCACAAAAATTCATCCCGGTAACAACGTGGGCATGGGTAAGGACTACACCCTTTTTGCGCTCATCAGCGGGTCTGTCAAATACGAGCGGCTCGACAAAACCCGAAAGAAAGTCAGCGTCTACGCCGTCTCATAGCCGGCAGGCAGGATGATTTCAAAGGCGCTTAATATTAAGCGCCTTTTTCTTTTGGCACGGCAGGCGGCCATACCTGCCGCCGCTGTATTTCGTGGCATGCACATGAAATTCGTCGATGAAGTGAAAGTTTATGTCCGGGGAGGGCACGGAGGCGCTGGCTGCGTCAGCTTCAGGCGGGAGAAATACGTCCCCCGGGGCGGTCCTGACGGAGGCAACGGCGGAAAGGGCGGGGATGTAATTTTAAAGGCAGCTGTCGGCCTGCGCACTCTTTTGGACTTACAATACCGGCAGCATCTTTTTGCCAAAGACGGCGGACGCGGCTCCGGCAATAACCGCACCGGCCGGAGTGCCCCGGACCTGGTCGTGGATGTACCCATCGGCACGGTCGTACGTGATTTTGACACGGGCGAAGTTTTGGCCGACCTGGCCCGGCCCGGCCAGACATATGTCGCCGCGGCCGGCGGCATAGGCGGTAAAGGGAACGCTCATTTCAAAACATCCACTCACCAGACACCGCGCTTCGCCCAGGAGGGCATGGAAGGCGTTGCACGCACGCTGGGGCTGGAGTTGAAGCTTCTGGCCGATGTGGGGCTGGTCGGTTTCCCCAATGCCGGTAAATCAACGTTCATCTCGCGGGTTTCGGCGGCACGACCAAAAGTCGCCGATTACCCTTTCACCACGCTTACGCCCCACCTGGGCGTCGTGAGACACGCAAATGCCCCCGACTTCGTAATCGCCGACATTCCCGGTCTGATTACCGGTGCACACGAAGGCCTGGGCATGGGTATCCAGTTTCTGCGCCATATCGAGCGCACATCCACCCTGCTGCACATCATTGATATCTCCGATGAGGCGAGGCCCGACGCGTGGGAAAATTTTACGGCCATCAACAAGGAACTTGAGCTCTACGACAGGACTCTGATGGAGAAGCCCGCCATCGCGGCTCTGAATAAAATCGATCTGCCGCACGTCCGGGAAAACGTGAAAAAAACCGTTGCGCAATTCGCCAAAAGAGGGATAATGCTCTATCCTTTTTCCGCCGCCACCGGTGAGGGATTGAAGGATCTTTTAAATAGAATCATCACGATTTTAATTACGACTCAATCATTTACGACATGAACGACATTCGCCTTGAAACAATTGCCACGGCAAAAAAAATACTCATCAAGATCGGCTCCGCGGTTTTGACCGGCGCCGACGGGCTTGACCTCAAAATCATTCAGTCACTTGTTCAGGAGATGTGCGATCTCACCAGGCGTGGTTATTCCATAGTTCTGGTCACCTCCGGCGCCATCGCCTCGGGAAAACACCGTCTGGGCAGCACGGAAAAACCAAAAAGCATTCCAGAAAAACAAGCGTTCGCCGCCGTGGGGCAGGGACGGCTCATGCGCGTCTATTCCAAAGCCTTTGAGAAAAACAATCTCTATGTCGCGCAAATACTCCTGACGCTTGCCGATTTGACCGACCGGCAACGCTATCTCAACATCCGCAACACCCTCTCGAAGCTGATGGAATGGCACGTCACGCCGATCATCAATGAAAACGACACAGTTGCAGTCGATGAAATCAAATTCGGTGACAACGACAACCTGGCCGCGATGATCGCCAACGTCGTCGGCGCTGATCTGTTTATCAACCTGACGACAACCGACGGACTCTATGACGCAGATCCGGCGGTCAATAAAAAAGCCACGCGCATTCCCCTGGTGAGGGAAATCGACGCAGCCATGGAAGCGGCCGCTACCGACAAAACATCATCCGTCGGCACGGGGGGCATGAAAAGCAAAATACTCGCGGCCAAAAAAGTAACGGCTATCGGCATTCCCTGTGTTATCGCACCAGGCAAAAACAAAAAAGTGCTCTCCGGCATCATGGCCGGCAAAGACATCGGCACTCTGTTCTTGCCCCAGTCATCACGCCTGGCCAGCCGTAAGTACTGGATCGCCTTCACGCTGCATCCCCGCGGCAGGCTGACTCTGGACGAAGGAGCCGCACGGGCGCTTATCGAAAAAGGCACCAGCCTGCTGCCTTCGGGTATCACGGAAGTAGAAGGAGAATTCGATGCGGGTGATCCGGTCGCCTGCCTGGACTTGAGGGGCAATATACTGGCCAAAGGCCTGGTCAATTACAGCTCGGCGGATGTCAGACTGATACACGGGCTGAAAACAACACAGATTCTTTCTGTACTTGGACATAAAGACTACGATGAAGTGATTCACCGGGACAATCTGGTGATTACCGGCGATTTCAGGAAAAACAAAAGCTGAGCCGATAATGGATCAGCTTCGTAATTTCGGCATCTAAAGGAGGAGAACATGATCCCGTTAGTGGTTTTAATCGTCGTCATTGCCGTTATTGTTTTTTATTTTGTCGGTATCTACAACAAGCTGGTCGAGCTGCGTAACCAGTATCTCAACTTTTTCAAACAAATCGACGTTCAGCTCAAGCGCCGCTACGACCTGATTCCTAATCTTGTGGAATCGGCCAAGGGCTACCTCTCCCATGAACGCCAGACGCTTGAGGCGGTCATCGCGGCGCGCAATGCCGCTTTTAACGCCAGCAAAATAGCGGCCGAATCTCCGGGAAACGCCCAGGCGATTTCCGGCCTGAACCAGGCCGAAGGAGCCCTTTCGGGAGTACTCGCCAGACTGATGGCGGTGGCGGAAGCATATCCGGATTTGAAAGCAAACAAGACGATCAGCGATCTCATGGAAGAGCTCGCCTCCACCGAAAATAAAATCAGCTTTGCCCGTCAGGCCTATAACGATGCCGTGATGCTCTACAACACAAAAAGAGAGAAGTTTCCGGACAATGTTATTTCCTCCACCTTCAACTTCACCCAGGCGGCTCTGCTCGAAGCGATCGAATCCCCCGGGGAGCGTCAGGCACCGAAAGTGTCCTTCACTTGACGGCCGCCCGGGTTGACTCAAGAACATGACGGTCATGTCCCGCGAGAACAATTTCTTTGCCCGACAGGCGCGGGCCCGTAAAAACCGCCGCCTCCAGGTGCTTTTGTTTGCGGCGGCCGTGACGGCGATCATTGCCGCCGCGACGGCCGCTCTCAGGCTTGTATGGCTTGTATTTCTCCAGTTTCATACCACCACAACATTCGACCCGATCTCTCAGGCATGGAAGTCCACATCGTCCGGTATGAAGTTTTTCGACCCGGCATTTTTTCTCTTCACGGGCTTGCTTGTCGTCATCGTCATTCTCGGCGCGAGCGTTTATAAAACATACCTGCTGCAGGGGGGAGGGGCCGCCGTCGCCGAAATGTTCGGCTGCCGGAAAATCAAAGCCGACACAGATGATCCCAACGAGCGGCGTCTGCTCAATGTTGTGGAGGAAATGTCCATCGCCTCGGGCATTCCTGTTCCCCTGGTTTACGTCATGGACTCCGAACACAACATCAATGCATTTGCCGCAGGTCACACGCTTTTTGACGCGGCTGTGACCGTCACCCGCGGCGCGCTCGACAAACTAAACCGTGATGAACTGCAGGGCGTTATCGCCCACGAGTTCAGCCATATTCTCAACGGTGATGCGCGACTCAATCTCCAGATGATCGGTATTTTATTCGGCATTCTTTTTCTGGGCATCGCAGGGCGAAAGCTTTTATCCACCGGCAAAGCTTCCTCCCGTGCCGTCATGCCCCAAGTGGTCACCGGTGTGTTGCTTGTCGTGATCGGTTACGGAGGATCTTTTCTGGGGAAACTGATACAGCGCGCCATCACCCGCCAGCAGGAGCTCCTGGCCGATGCGACCTCTGTTCAGTTCACCCGCAATCCGCCCGGTCTGGCCGGTGCGCTCAAGAAAATTGGCGGATCCGCCTTCGGGGCACTCATCATTTCTCCTGCCGCCGCCCAGGCGGGACATTTATTTTTTGCCGAAAGCCAGCCCGCTTCATGGCTTGGCTTTCTGGCCACTCACCCTCCCCTGGCGGAAAGAATCCGTCTTTTGGAACCTTCCTTTGACGGCACGTTTCCCGTCATAAAAACCGAGCAGCAGACACCTCCGGCCAAATATACAACACCTTACCGTTTAGTCGTGCCATCCGTGGTGTCCGGCGTCGCTCTGATCTCCGGGGGCAGCGCCGATGTCGTCAATCAGGTCGGTAACCCAGGTCCGGAACATCTCGCTCAGGGGCAGGCTATTTTGAACTCCCTGCCAGCAGATATCCTCAAGTCCATAAAAACACCCGCCGGTGCCGCCTCAGTCATCTATGCTCTTGTGATGGGGAATAACAAAGAACTGCGTGCCACACAGACCGTTGCCCTGCGGCACGCACTTGTCATGCACAACGAGACGGAACCGGTCCTGCAATTATACCGGGACTTATCCGCTTTGAAACCGCAGCACAGGTTGCCACTAATCGAACTGGCCATGCCGGCCTTGTCCGGCCTGTCGGGTCTGGAAAAAAGAAATTTCCTTTTGGTTCTGCAGACGCTGATCAACGCCGACGGCAGGGTCACTTTATTTGAATTGTCCGTCCTTTGGCTTCTTTCAGTCTATCTCCGGACGGAGCCGGGAGCGTCCAGAAACATTGACTTGTCTTCATTCGGTCAGCTCGGACTTGCCGCCTCCGTCCTCCTGGCAGCTTTGGCCAACACAGGAAGCAAAGGCAACCCGGCAGGAGCCGAGGCCGCCTTCCGGGCGGGTGTCTCCCGGATTCCGGAACTGGCCGCCAGAAAACCGGAGTTCCGTTATGAAGAAGATTTTTCCTATAACAAAGTCAATAACGCCCTTGATCGTCTGAGCGCTGCCCCTCTCCAGGTCAAACAGACACTGATCGATGCCTGTGCTCATTGCGCTTTCGCCGATAACAATGTTACTGACGAAGAAACGGATCTTTTACGTATCATTGCGCTGGCTCTCGAATGTCCTTTGCCCCCGTTTCCGGAGACAACCCCGGATCCCGGCGTCGCTTAATCCAATTTACCCGCACGCACTCATAAGCATTGCGAAGTATTAACGGGTATGCTAAAGCGCGATCATGTCGTTTTGGGAAAAGAAAAGCAAAATACTGGCGACCTGCCCCAGGGGTGCAGCTGGGTATCTGAGGACGGAGATCGAGTCCTTGGGATTTCCTGTTCTGAGCGAAATAGACACCGCCTGCCAGACCGAGGGAACGCTTGAGGACACAATGCTTTTGAACCTTCATCTGCGCACGGCCGGTCGCGTGTTGTATCAATTGCAGATATTCAAGGTGATCACTCCCGCCGCTCTTTACGAACGACTCAAAGCCATCCCGTGGGAAAAAATTATTTTTGAATCAGGTCCTGACTCGTATGTGTGTGTAACCTCTGCGGTGGATACTCCGCAAATCATCGATTCGCGCTTTGCCAACATGAAAGCCAAAGATGCCATCGTGGACCGCATCAGGGATAAAACCGGACTCCGGCCGGATTCCGGTCCGGGAAAAGACCGGGCGCTCATTCATCTGTACTGGCGCAACGATCTGGCGGTTATTTATATCGACACCTCCGGTGAACACCTTTCCAGACGAGGCTACCGCAAAATCCCACTGGCGGCACCAATGCGGGAAACACTTGCCGCGTCACTCGTTATGGCAACAGGATGGAAGGCGGACACACCGCTGATCAATCCGATGTGCGGAAGCGGCACGCTGGCCATTGAGGCGGCTTTGATCGCGCTGGAGCGCGCACCCGGGCTTGGCCGTAACCACTACGGTTTTATGCACATAAAGAATTTCCCGCGCCAGACCTGGCAGGAGATGAGGAAAAAAGCCCGCGCCGCCGCGCGCAAAAATTTGCCTGCAGCGCTCATAGCCTCCGATATTGATCCCGCTGCCGTGGAAGCGGCACGCCGCAACGCCGAAACAGCCGGTGTCGGCCATCTGATTGAATTTAAGACTCTGCCTTTTGAAAAAACACCGGTGCCGGGAGGCGGAGGGGTGATCATTTTAAACCCCCCTTATGGAGAACGCCTTGACGCCGTGCCGGTAAGGAGGGAACCGATTATCGAGCGCAAAATGCAAATCGCCGGGAAAAAAATAATTCTGCGCAAATCCGGAGGCACCGGCGGCACAAAACAGATGTCGGGCACAAGACAAAAACTCGAGCACCTCTATGAAAACTGTGGAAACTGGTTCAAAAGTGTCGGCCGGGGTTACCGGGGCTACATATTCACCGGCAACATGGAGATGGCCGCAAAAGTGGGGCTGCGCACAAAAAGACGCCTGACTTTTTATAATGGACAGATCGAATGCCGTCTTTTGGAATATGAGCTCTATGCCGGCAGCAAAAAAAGCCGCCCTCCTGAAAAAAAACAGGAAAATGACTAGCCGGCAAAAAAGCGGTTCTGTTTGATAAAATCCGGCTCATTGATCGTTTTTCGCCCGGTTCGCCGCTTCCTTCTTTTTGGCTTTGGCCAGCGCCTTTAATCTCTTCTTTTCGAGTTTTGCCTCATCCACGGAAAGCTGGGTGCTCTCAGGCAGCGAGGCGGTAGGATTCGCAGCTAAAGTCACCGTCGGTGTGCCGTTTGTCTTCTTTTGCTTAGCCCGGTTGCGCCTTGCGCGCACTTTGGCGACAATCGCCTCTGCCGTCATCCTTCCAAATTGGCCGATAAACCCGGCAATCAGCACAAGGATCACCCACTTCATGACTGACCATGTGCTGATATAATCGAGCCATCCCGTCATCTTAGTCCCTTTCCCGGGCAAGGTGCCCCCTTTTGATGATGTCTCTTATACAGGAAAACTGTCCCGATTCACAAGAACAATCACCCCAAAACAGCCGGTTGAATTCATTGGCCGCTCATGATAAAAAACTTCATCGCGCTGATTAACAATCTTTTTCAGGAGCGCTCACGACCATGCATCCAGTCAACATGAAATATTCGCTTTTCTTTTTTGCCCTTATGCTGTGCGCCTGCGCCGCGCCCGAGGCACAAACGGACACCCATCATGTAGCCGCTGCTTACATATCGCCCCAGGAACATTATTTCGAAGCGGTCCGCCAAGGGGATATCACCATGGTCATGCGCCTGGTGGAAGAAGGACTGATGAACATCGGGCACAAAGACGCTTATGGGTGGACAGGACTGATGTACGCCGTCCAACACGGTCATGAAGGAATGGTGGATTACTTTATCCTCAGGCAGGCGGACATAAACGCAACAGATGCAAACGGGCTTACCCCGCTGATGATTGCGGCCAAAGAACGGCATCCGGAAATAGTCGGGCTCCTCCTTGCGGCAAGTGCAAAAGCGGAGGCAAGAGACAGGTACGGCTTTACCGCCCTGATGTGGGCAATCTATGACAAAAGCTACGACAGCGCCCAGCTTCTTTTAGCCAGAAAAAACACTCTCAATATTAAAAACAAATTCGGTCAGACCGCGCTGCATCTGGCGGTGGATTACCGCATGGAAGACATCGCCGTGGAGCTCATCAGGTCCGGAGCGGCAGTGAATATCACCGATCTGGATGGCAACACGCCCCTGCATCTGGCCGCCCGCAGCTCCCCGGACCGGGTAATCAGACTGCTGATCAAAAAAGGAGCATCACCTTATTTGAAAAATAACGAAGGCAAAACTGCGCTCGACATCGCCCGTGAGGCACATCAGCAAGGCAATGTCGATTGCCTTAAAAAAAGCAAACCAAAAAAATGAATTACAAAATATTTCTTTCATCATCACGCATTGTGTCCGCGGCGGCCGCCGTAATCATCTGTCTCATCACGGGATGCAGCTATCTGAGTATCCCCGTGACCGACGACATTCTGGTTGGTAAATTCCAACAGGACAACCAGCCAGGCCTGCCGGTTTATAATTCCGCCGTGATCAAAGGAAAATTCATTGACCTGTCCGGGAAAAAAGATACGACGCTCGTCGGGGCCTTTCGCCTCACTAACGACGGTCAAGCGGAGTGTACCGGTTATGCAACGGTCACCCCCGACGGCTCTTTTATGCTGTATATTCCGAAAGGGCGCTATCTGCTTTACTCGCTGACGGATTACAATTCCGACGGTGTTTTGCAGGACAATGAAGTATCCGGCATTTTCGGCCATACTGCGGGCCGGCATGAAATTGAACTTGCCGAAGGAGCTCTGGTGACAAATATCAGAATCTATGCAACGGGAGCGGGCCGTGCCAAACTAAAGCTGCCGGGACCGTTTACTTTCCGCGAGTATCTTAAAATCCCGCAAAAAGTGACCTTTAACGGCCAGATACTGAAAATTTACTCTGAATATTTTTCCGTGAAAAACGCTCAGACAGGATACTGGCATCCCTCATCATTTATGCAAACCTTCGGCGCGCACATTTATCTGACGGAAAAATACAACCCTAAAAAGATTCCGGTTCTTTTCATTCACGGTACAGAGGGGACACCGCAGAACTGGATCTATCTGTACATGAGGCTCGATCAGGAACTGTATCAGCCCCTTTTCTTCTACTACCCCTCAGGCATGCGCCTGTCGTTAGCCGCGGCCATCCTCAACGAAGAATTAAACGAACTCGGCCGGGAATACGGCCTGAAAAATATCGCCGTTGTCGCTCATAGTGTCGGCGGACTCATTGCCCGCTCTTTCATCAACCGGTATGCCTCGGACAATGAGAATTATGTCCGTCTGTTTGTCACATTTGCCACCCCCTGGGGAGGCTTCGAAATGGCGGACGCTTCTCAGAGGCATCCGCATAAAAGCATTCCTGCCTGGGAAGAACTGGGAACCCAAAGCAGCTTTATTCAAACGACAATGAACGAGCCACTCCCCGCGCATATCAGGCATTATATCTTTTACGGGACCAACGACATCATGACTTCAGACAAAGCGACTGATGAGCGAGCCGTGTCGTGCGCGGTGCAATCGCTGGCCTTCGACTGCACTCATGACAGCATACTGATCAAACGCGATGTTTTTGAACAATTCAGCGATATCTTGAAAAAAGAACTGAAGTGAGATTTGCGGCGATAAGACATTGGAGATGCAGCCAAATGGCAGGGCATTTCCTTGCTGCCGTTTGACAAAGTAAGAGCCTGACCATGCAAGGAGACACTACCAGGCGGAAATGCCCGGGACCACGGCAGTATGGGAGGGGAAGCCCACCGAGGTTTTAGGAATCACCACCTCAATCTTGTACGTGCATTCCGGATGTGGGTCGCGTCGCCAGATGACAATCCGGTAATCGACCGGAATGGAAACATAGCCGGCCGTTATATCGCCATCCCTGACAATATAGGTGAGATAGCTCGCCAGGGCGTGCTTTTCAGGCATGGCCAGCTCGTCGATGCTTTTTATCACTTCCTCGCGCGGATAATCGGTACACATTGTCGCCTGCCCGGTGACATGTACCAATCCTGCCAGTGTTTTGTCAGGTTGACCGTCCGGATTGTGGAGTTTTATAATGCGCTCGTAGCGTGCCGCCGGCACCTCATCGACTGTCTGCCTGGTCATGACGCTGTAACCGCTGCAACCTGACGCAACGACCACTGCACATAGCGCCGCCACACACCCCACCTTTATTTTCTTTAAATTCATTCTAAACATCCTTATCTGAATCTGTCATACATGCAGGGAAATTATACACACGCTCGCATTGCCTGTCAAATCCGCCGTCGATTAAAACTTTCCTTTACGAAGCAAAAAGACCTAAAAGGCACGGAGCCGAACGGTGATTTTTTGTTATTTTGTTAAACGCCTTTAATCTTTCTTTTAAAAACACGACATAAATCTTGAGCGGAGCGGCAAGCCCGCAACTTACCCAAAAGATATTTTCTCTTATTTATCAATCGGTTGACTATTATTTTTTAATATTGCCAACTTTGGCACGCAAATTTCATTAGCATAAAGGCAAATAAAGCGAACAAGGGCCG
>ERZ795030.895-NODE-895-length-43917-cov-11.149081_pt1 | contig 43917 bp, 40 predicted proteins | sample MGYA00375122_ERZ795030 | MGnify/ENA primary metagenome ERZ795030 (study PRJEB30165, sample SAMN05720146) | activated sludge metagenome | isolation source: anaerobic digester from wastewater treatment plant | place: Japan | collected 2015-04-20 ... | reverse complement strand
AAAAAGGTTTATAAAACGTTTTTTTACAAAAACCTTGTTTGTATCACAGCCGGTCTCCAAAGATGCTTCTTCAACAATCAATTTATCTTTCCCTATTTTTAAAAAACTGTTTTTGCGTTGCCTGCCCTCCACAATAAAAGAAAAACGCCGGATTTTCCTCTTTTAAAAAATAGGATTAGTGCTATGATAGAAAAATCAAATGACAGGTACAAAACAGGAATTCCATTTTCCGGGAGAAGAAACGATGAAAAATACCAATTTTCTGATCATCATTCTTCTGACAGTTTTTCTTTTGTCGGCTGCCGATTCCTGGGCAAAGAACTGGAGCTTACTGGGGGCAAACCCGTATGGCATGGAATATTACAAGCCAAGCGACGTCAAAAAAGTCACTAAGAACATTGTGCACGTCAGAACGAAGATTATCTATAATGAAAGAGGAAAGTTCAGAAATTTCTCCCTGCTGAAAAAAACAGACAAAGATCCCCGTAACCCCTACATTTTAAATTATGAAATGCAATGGATCGAAGTCGACTGCACAAACAGGAAACACAGGCTATTGTCAGGCGGCATTTATGACAAAAGAGGCAATCTTATTGCCGATTTACCGCCGGCAGGTAAAAAATGGAGCCGGGTTCCCGCCGGTTCACCTGCGGAGAAACTCATGGATCTCCTTTGCGGGAATACGGATGCGACTAAAAATAATGGTTCTAAAAATAAAAAGGTTGATCCAGAATAGATGACTGAAAATTCTATCGAAGCAGGGGAGACAACATTATGATGAAAAAAATTTTTTTATTTCTGGCGATACTTTTTTTGTTTTCTTGCGCCCAGATTGTCAGAAATCCGGTCAAATACGACCAACAGGTCTTTATCAATAATTTCGACAGAATGTTTTCAGCCGCCATCAGCAAGGGAGAGCAAATGTCGTATAAAATTGATTATCAGAACCGGGAATACGGCCTTTTGAAAATGAGCCGCAAATCGGGGGTCAGCATTTACCGGATTACGGTTAATTTCGATGATGACAATTTTACGGTACAAGGAGAAATTGATAGCGACATTTTCAATCCCTCCATCGGCGAGGACGCAAAGATCATCGAAGAAGCCATCAAAAAGTCCGTAAAATAATCGCTTACGGCCCAAACAGACCATTTTCGATTTTTACATCCGCGGGGGATCAGCAAACATTCGACAGGATATGGATCAAAAAAACAGACCAACGGAAAATCAGAAACACGATTATATCATCTGGGCCATTCGATTCCTGTTGATCGTTTCGATATTAACAAATATTGTATTTATCACCTTGCATCTTTTCAGCGATGATTTCGTCACAAAAAATGAAATCCTTGAAGAATTAAGCAAAAGAATCGAGCTGCTTTTCTGGTCGGCGGTAACCCTGACGCTGACATTTTTACCCGATTATATCGTATATAAGAACATTCATCTTCCGCATATCCTGGAAATCGTTATTGTCATCTTTATTTTTGCCGGAATTTTCTTAAGCGTCCGGTTTGAACTCTATTATCATGTTTTCTGGTGGGATGACGTTCTGCATACTCTTTCCGGAATCATCATCGGATTTTTAGGATTCATCATCATTTACAAAATTAACAGCAAATACAGTATGGATATCAGCCCGCTGCTGGTTGCCGTTTTTGCGTTCACGTTTGCCATGACCATGGGGGTCATCTGGGAAATTTTTGAATTTGCCCTGGATGTATTTTTCGGAACAACCATGCAGTCATGGGATTTACCTCATGACACGACGCTTATCGGCCGGTCCTTTCAGGGAAGCGGTCTGCGCGACACCATGTCCGATCTCATTGTCAACAGCCTGGGCGCGCTTCTGACATCGGTTATCTGTTACTTCTTGTATAAAAGAGAAAAGAAAAAAACGCTGGCGCTTATGCAGGAAATTTTTCCTGACGAGTGACGCACACGGGAAAAGCCCCCCCCATGAAATCATCCCGCCGGCCGGACGCCGGGACGCTGCGCCCCGGGACCGCAGACCTCCGAAAGGACGATTTCAACGGGCCAGGCGGAATGGCAAGCGGTGTTTTCAGAAGCAATCGATTGCCTGACCTTTTTCCAAAACAGGCAAAATATTTCTCCCGGGCCATCTTCACCGCCTGCTGATCCCAAAAGCGGACATCGACAAATGGAACGCTCATAGCTTTCGGGTAGCAGCAGCAAAAAAAACGATTGACAAAAAGTGAGCGTTCAACTAGCAATATTGAGCAGATACTCAGTCCGATCGACACATTGTATTGCCGGATTTGTAAAACGCACGAATGACAAACGGGAAACATCCCCCATGATGGACAATCGCCAGAATATCATTAACGCCACGGACCGGCTGCTGCAAACACACGGCCTGGCCCGTCTCACCACAAACAAGATCGCCCGCGAGGCGAAAGTTGCCGAGGGATTGATTTATCATCATTTCAAGGATAAGGCCGAGCTGATCTTTGAAGCCGTGGAGACCCGCGTGCGAGAAACCAGAAACCTCATGCAGAATCTGCCGCTGGAAGTCGGCAAACGAACGTTATTGGAAAATCTGGAGAATATTTTATGTGCGGTCTATCATGCTCACTATGAAATCACACCGATTATCTGTTCCATCTTTGCCGATCAGCATTTGCATCTTCGCATAAAGGAGATTATAGAAGAAAGAGAAATAGGTCCGCAATACGCCATTGAAGGGCTGGCCGTTTATCTGGCTGCGGAACAAAGACTGGGACGGCTTTCAGTTGCTGTCGATACGCCGGTGCTCGCCAAATGCCTTTGGATGTTAAGCACGCAGTCGGCTATGCTGGAAAAGCTCATCGGTCAAAAACCCGATGCGCGGCAGGTGCGCCAGGACATCCGCAATTATTTAAAAAACATCATGGCCGGCCTCGAACAGCCCGTTGACAACAGAAAACCAAACCAAAGAAAAGAAAAGAAAATAAAAAAGAGAAAATAAAAAAGAGAAAATAAAAAACGCTCGTTATTTTTTAAGCATAAAAGGGGTGATCAATGAAGACAAATTTTAAAAAAGGATTAACGGCTGCTGCGATTTTCTTTCTGGCAGGCTTGACCATGACCGGCTGCGAAAAGCATCAGGCGGGGGGGCCGCTCCCGACACCTGAAGTGGCCGTTGTCACCATCCAGACAAATCCGGTGGTAACCACCACCGAACTGGCCGGACGGACGTCAGCCAATCTCATCGCGGAAGTGCGCCCGCAGGTGGGCGGCATTATCCAGAAACGTCTCTTTACGGAAGGCACGGACGTCAAAGCCGGTCAACCGCTTTTTCAGATAGATCCGGCTCTCTATCAGGTTGCTCTGGATAATGCCAGGGCAGGACTCGCCCGCTCCGAGGCGCAATTATCCACGATCCAGTTGCGGGAAACCCGCATGAAGGATTTGCTGGCTGACAAGGCCGTCAGCAAACAGGATTATGATGACGCTGCCGCCGCGCTCAAACAGGTGCAAGCGGATATTCAGTACGGCAAGGCCAGCGTAGAAGCGGCTCAAATTAATCTGAAATACACTACCGTTACCGCGCCTATTTCCGGCCGCATCGGGAGGTCCAATGTCACGGAAGGCGCTCTCGTCACCGCCCATCAACCTTTAGCGCTGGCCACCATTCAGAAAATCGATCCCATGTACGTGGATGTCACCCAGTCCACGTCCGACATTCTCAAACTCCGTCGCCAGCTTCAGGAAGGACAATTGTCCAAAAACGGCGCAGCGCAGCAGGTTCGCCTCATTCTGGACGATAATTCGGAGTACCCCTGGAAGGGAAAGCTTCAGTTCCAGGACGTCACGGTCGATCCGACCACCGGATCGGTCGTATTACGCATGGTATTCCCCAATCCCAAAGGCATGCTGCTGCCGGGCATGTTTGTCCGGGCAATCATTCAGGAAGGCGTTCATAAGAATGCCATGCTCCTTCCCCAGCAGGCCGTGTTCCGAGATCCCAAAGGGAATCCTCTGACATTCATCGTGGATCAAAACGGCAAAGTCGAACAGCGCACTCTGAAGCTCGACCGCGCCATCGGGGATGCCTGGCTGGTTTCATCCGGCATAACTGCCGGGGAACGGGTGATCATCGAAGGCATGCAAAAGGTAAGACCGGGCATCAACGTCAAAACCGTGCCTTTTGAAAAAAAGGAAAAATCCGGCGGAACAGACAATTTTCAAACGCCGCCTTCAAAAACAAACTAACGGGAGCCGCCGATGTTATCGAAATTTTTTCTTGAACGACCGGTTTTTGCGTGGGTGATCGCCATTATCATCATGGCGGTCGGTGTCATTGCCATTTATAATCTTCCCGTATCCCAGTATCCGGAGATGGCTCCGCCCTCCATTTCCATTTCCGCATCTTACCCGGGCTCGTCAGCCCAAACCGTGGAAAACAGCGTTACGCAAATCATCGAACAGAAGATGACCGGTTTGGATAATCTGATCTACATGTCGTCCTCGAGCGATTCGGCAGGCGCGTCCCGTCTGGAATTGACCTTCGCCCCGGGAACCGATGTGGATATTGCCTGGTCCAAAGTCCAGAATAAAGTTCAATCCACCCTGCCCGGCCTGCCCGATGTCGTGCAAAGCCGGGGGGTCACCGTTGCCAAATCCACACGGAATTACCTGATGGTCGTGGGCCTGGTTTCCGAAGACGGCCGTATGGACCACATCGATCTGGCGGACTATGCCGTCACCAATCTGGAATCGGTCCTGGCGCGTGTGCCCGGTGTTGGCGAAGTGGAAATATTCGGCGGCGGTTACACCATGCGTGTCTGGCTGAATCCGGACAAATTGACGGATTACCGCCTGACCGTGACCGACGTCATTGCCGCTCTTCAATCGTATAACGTGGAGGTATCCGCCGGTCAGTTCGGCGGGGCGCCCGCGGTGAAAGGTCAGCGCTTGAACGCCCCTATCGTCGTGCAGAACATGCTCTCCACACCTGAGGAGTTTGCCGACATTCCGCTGCGCATTAATCCGGACGGATCCGTCGTGCGCATCGGCGACGTGAGCCGCACCGAACTGGGCGCCGAGATTTACGACATCAAGGGATTGGTCAACGGGAAAGAGGCCGTGGGTATCGCCATTCGTCAGGCCGCCGGCGCCAACGCGCTGGATGTGGCGGATGCCGTAAAAGCCAAACTGGCGGAAATGAGCCGCTACTTTCCCGCGGGGATTAAGGTGACCTATCCCATGGACACAACGCCTTTTATCAAGGTATCCATTAATGAGGTGTTCAAAACCCTCTTCATTGCAATTGTGCTTGTTTTTCTCGTCATGCTGCTTTTTCTGGGCAATCTGCGGGCCACCCTCATTCCCACCATTGCGGTGCCGGTGGTGCTGCTCGGGACGTTTGCCGTTTTGTGGCTCTTCGGATTTTCCGTCAACATGTTGACAATGTTTGCCATGGTTCTGGCCATCGGCCTGCTGGTGGACGATGCCATTGTCGTCGTGGAAAACGTGGAACGCATCATGAGCGAAGAAGGCCTGCCTCCGAAGGAGGCCACCGCCAAATCGATGGATCAGATCACCAGCGCGCTGATAGGCATCGGGCTGGTGCTATCGGCCGTTTTCGGTCCCATGATTTTCTTCCCCGGCTCCACCGGCGTTATCTACCGCCAGTTTTCGGTCACCATTATTTCTTCCATGCTTTTGTCGGTGGTTGTCGCGTTGATTTTAACGCCGGTTTTATGCGCCGCCCTGCTTAAGCCGGTTGCGGCGGGACACGAATCAGCGGAAAATGCCCATCCGCTTTTCCGTCCGTTTTTCCTGTGGTTTGATAAAATCTTCTTCCAGATTCGCGACAGGTATGTCGGGGTGGTGAATCATTCCCTTTCCCGGATGAAACGCTACTTTGTCGTTTTCGCAGTCATTATTGTCGTGATGGCTGTCCTTTTTCTGCGGATGCCCACCGCTTATCTGCCTGATGAAGATCAGGGAATCGTGCTGGCCCAGGTCATGATGCCGACCGGATCGACCATGGAGCAGACCCTGGAGATATCCAGAGACATTAATCAATATTTCAAGGCCAATGAAAAAGATTCCGTGGCGGATGTCATGACGCTCACCGGCGTCAGTTTTTCCGGACGTTCGCAGAACAACGGTATGGTATTTGCCAAATTGAAGGACTGGGATCTTCGCGACGCAGAGGAGCAAAAAGCTCCCAACATTGCATTAAGGGCAACGATGGCCTTTTCGCAAATCCGCAATGCGCTGGTCTACGCTTTCACGCCGCCTGCGGTAATCGAATTGGGCATGTCCAAGGGATTCGACTTTCAGCTGCTGGACCGCGGCGGCTTGGGCCATCAGGCGCTGATGGACGCGCAAAACCAGCTTCTGGGAATTATCTCGAAGGATCCGAGAGTAACCAAAGTTCGCCCCAACAGCAGGGAAGATGTGCCGGAATATCGTATCGATGTGGACTGGAAAAAAGCCGGCAGCCTTGGAATTCCGATAACCTCCATCCACACCACGCTTTCAGCGGCCTTCGGCAGCGCCTATATCAATGAATTCGTCCAGGGTGGCCGGGTAAAAAGGGTGTATATCCAGGCGGATGCTCCGTATCGCATGCTCCCCGGGGATCTGGAGAAAATTTACGTCCGCAACACCAAAGGGGGAATGGTTCCCTTTGCCTCTTTTGCGACCGGCCACTGGACGTCGGGCGCCCCCCAACTAAACCGTTTCAACGGATTCCCGTCCATTAATATCTGGGGGGAACCGGCGCCGGGAAGAAGTACGGGCGAAGCCATGCAGGCGATGGAAGAAGCGGTGGCCAAACTGCCTCAGGGATTCGGTTTCGACTGGACGGGCCTTTCTTACCAGGAACAGATGTCGAGGTCCCAGGCTCCGCTGCTCTATGCCTTTTCCGTTTTCGTGATTTTCCTTTGTCTGGCCGCTCTTTACGAAAGCTGGACCATCCCCATTTCCATTCTGCTGGTTCTGCCGCTCGGGGTCATCGGCGGCATTATTGCCTCAAGTTTACGGGGAATGGCCAACGATGTCTATTTTCAGATCGCCCTGCTCACCACGCTGGGACTCACCACCAAAAACGCGATCCTGATTGTCCAGTTCGCCAAAGGCGGCGTGGAACAGGGCATGGGCCTGATTGAAGCCACCCTCAAAGGGGTCAAGTTGCGTTTCCGTCCGATCGTTATGACCTCTCTGGCCTTTGGTTTCGGCATCCTTCCCCTTACCTTCACCACCGGCGCGGGCGCGGGCGCGCAGAATGCCATCGGGACCGGTGTGCTGGGCGGAATGATAACGGCGACGATTCTGGTGCTGGTTTTTGTCCCTCTGTTTTATGTTCTGATCGAAAAGATCTTCGGCAGAAAGCACGGACAGAAATTCACTCCACCTGAAGACACGACTCCATCCGAGGTAAAATAATATGAAGAGAACGTTACGCTATGCATGGATCATCATGATTTTTCTGGCAACGGGCTGCACGCTGGCCCCTCAATATTCGCGTCCGGACGCTCCGGTGCCTGACCAGTGGCCGACGGGACCGGCCTATCAGAAAACAAAAGCTGATTCGATTGAAAAAACAGTTGCGGAACTGCCTTGGCGGGAATTCATTCCGGATGAAAAATTACAAAAGGTCATTGAAACCGCTCTGCTTAACAACCGCGATCTCCGGATAGCCGCTCTCAACGTTGAAAGAGCAAGAGCTTACCACGGCATTCAACGCGCCGAGCTTCTTCCCTCCGTCCACGGACTCGGAAGCATGTATAAGGAACGCACGCCGGCGGATCTCTCGTCCACCGGCAGCGCGTATACTGCGGAACGATATGACGTCAATCTCGGCGTTGCTTCCTGGGAAATCGATTTTTTCGGTCGTATCCGCAATTTGAAAGACGCGGCGCTGGAACAATACCTCGCCACTGAAGAGGCGCACCGCAGCGCGCAAATCATGCTTGTATCATCGATCGCGCAAGTCTATATGGCTCTGGCCGCAGACAGGGAAGCCTCCCAGATGGTTGACTCAACGTTAAAAACGCAGGAAGAATTATATCGCTTGATCAAGAAAAGGGCCGACGTCGGAATGGCCTCGGAGCTCGATCTCCGCCGGGCTCAAAGTCAGGTGGACGCGGCCCGGGGCGATGTCGCGCTCTACATCCAACTGGTCGCCCAGGATGAAAATGCTCTAAATCTTCTGGTCGGATCGCCTGTTTCCCAAGAGCTTCTGCCCGCAGATTTGAAAAACGTCACGCCACCCCGGGACATTTCCGCCGGCTTGTCATCCGCGGTGCTTTTGACACGGCCGGATATTCTGGCGGCTGAACATCGTCTCAAAGGGGCCAATGCCAATATCGGGGCGGCCCGCGCGGCTTTTTTCCCGCGCATCACCCTGACAGCTTCCGCGGGAACGGCCAGTGATGCGTTGTCCGGTCTTTTCAAATCCGGCACAGGCACCTGGTTATTCTCACCCCAGATTATCGTACCGATATTCGATGCCCGAACCTGGCACGCCTATGATGTCACCAACGTCGAAAAAGAAATTTCCATTGCCGAGTATGAAAAAGCGATTCAAACCGCTTTCCGGGACGTGGCCGATGCCTTGGCTGAGAGAGGAACCGTAACGCAGCGCCTTGCGGCTCAGCAATCGCTGGTGGATGCCCTGACTGTAACGCATCGGTTGTCTGAGGCGCGATATAACAAGGGCGTGGACAGCTACCTCTCCGTGCTCGACGCACAGCGGTCGCTTTACGGAGCGCAGCAGGGGCTGATCATGCTTCGTTTAGCCGGAATCAACAATCTCATCACGCTCTATAAAGCCCTGGGTGGAGGCCAAGATAATTAAAGACAGATTTTTTCTCATGAAAAAAAGTCTACGGATGGCCGTTATTGGAATGCTCACGGTCGCCGCGGCGACGCAATCGTCTATCGCTTCGGACAGTCAGGCACGATCGTCGGAGACGCTGACGGCGTATATGGAAAATGATCTTTTTGAGCATCTGGACCGTTATTACACCCACGGAACAAAATTCTCCTGGATTTCCCGGGATCTTTCAAACTACCGGGAGATCACATCCATCCCGCACTGGATGCAGGGCATCATCGAAAAGGTCCCTCTGGTCAACGATCCTGATCAACAGCGCTCTGTTTCTTTGTCTTTCGGACAAAACATTTACACGCCGGAACATAAAGAAAAAAGGAAATTGCTCAAGAATGACCGTCCCTACGCCGGCGTCACTTATCTGGGACTCGGTCTGCACAGTAAAAATACAAAGCACATGGACACGCTGGAGCTGGGCATCGGCATCGTCGGACGTCATTCCTACGCGGAAGATATCCAGACGAAAATTCATGAATGGACGGATTCCGAAGTCGCCAGGGGCTGGAAAAATCAACTCCGCGACGAACCGATTCTGAATCTATATCTCGAACGGAAATGGAGACTGCTGCAATTAAGGAATTCGTCCGGTTTGGGCCTGGATTTGATTCCGCACACCGGCCTGGCCATCGGAAACGCCCTTACCGGCGCCAATATCGGCGGTCAGGTACGCTTCGGCTGGAATGTCCCGAATGATTTTGGAACGTATCTGATCCGTCCGGGCTCCGACAGCAGCGCGCCTCTGGACGATACGGATCCGCGTTTCTTTCCGTCGCTGCGCCGTTTCGGGGTGCATGCTTTTTTTGCGGTCGATGGAAAAGCCGTCGCCCGCAATATCCTGCTTGACGGGAACACGTTCCGCGACAGTCACAGCGTCGAAAAAGAACCTTTCGTCGCCGAGGTCATCGGAGGCCTGGGCATCATCATTCACCGGATCAAAATCACCTACTCTTATGTTCACCGGACAAAAGAGTTTGAGAAGCAAAAAGATGCTCAGCATTTCGGAGCGCTGGCCCTTTCCTTCACCTTTTAATGTCAACGCAGTGCATTATTCCTGCATTCGTCTTTGTCCGTAAAAATATTCCTGCGGAGATAATATCGTCTTGACATACGGCAAAGCGTTCTTTATGTTTTATCCGTTCCAACCGAAAGCATCGTGAAAGAGTAAGCCCTGTGGATAAAAACGATCACAAAGTCAGCATCATCACGCCCGTCTATTGTCCCAGTCAATATTTGATTGATCTAACGGAAAAGATGTTTCTGGAAAGCCTGGCCGGCAGTTCTATGAAAAATAATCTTGAGATCATTATCGTTGATGACGCATCGCCGAAACGGAATGAATTAAAAGCCATGGTCGAAAAAACCGCAAAAGAAAAGGGCCTGAACATAATGCTGATAAGAAACGAGACCAATCAGGGTATTGCAAAATCACAGAACCGTGGCGTTGATCAAAGCAAGGCGCCCTATCTGTTATTAACAAACAATGACATCTATGCGCCGAAAGACGCCATTTCCCGTTTGTTGAATCTGCTCCGCAGCAACAGTCAATATGGCGCCGTAGGCCCCAAACTCAGCTTCGCTTTTGGACACAGGATCCAGGAGATTGATACGGGGATCATCTTGAATGATTTTACAACCGATGAATTCAAGAAAATCGATGCGGCAGCAGAACGTCTCGTCAAAATGCATGACGGGGACATCACAACGGTCAACAGTCTGGTCGGCTGTTTTTTGATGACGCCCCGGTCTGTCTTCGAGGAAGCCGGCGGAAGAAATGAAATTTACGGCCTGGGATATCACACCGAAAGCGAATTTCTCATCCGGGTGCGGAAGAAAGGGTTCAAAGTGGCCGTCGATCAGGGCACGCTTGTTTTTCATGGCGATGTGGGAAAAAGAGATTTTTACGGCCCCAGCATGAAATCCGTGCAAAGGAAGGCGACGTACAATCTCCTGCGCAATTACGCCTATTTTGTTTTCAGAAACGGATGGAAAGAACTTTTCTCTTTGTTGAACGATTACAAAAAATAATCCGCTGCTTCGGAATCATTTGTTTTTCCAGACTACGAACAAGATAATGCTTGAGTTTTTTCGAATCATTAAAAACACAGATCATTAAAAATCCTTTTGCCGCCTCAGGCATTTTGCCGGTTTTTTTCAGAATCATACTTTAAAATCTAAACATTCTGTGTGCCGATTTTGCAGGCCCTGCGCCAGGATTCAAGCGCGTCGGGCGAAACCGTGGAGATGTCGATATCGTCCAGCGTCACCCGCTGATCCCGGGAAACAGCTCTCCGGAGTTTTACCCCGTCGGATAAAATAATGGGGAATCCGGCGGGCAGACCGCTGTCGCTGTTTTCGATCAATCCGTAAGAAGCGAATCCTCCCGGACCGTCAAGCAGATGGCCCGGCTCCAGCGCCTTTTTGGCATAACAGATGACCTCCGTTCTCATACCGAATCTCGGCGCCATTAGCGAGCGATGGCCACGGGCCACTTCCAGAACGGTTCTCATGGTTTCGAAATGAATCAGATGATACGGGCGTGTAAACACATAAAAAGGCCCGGGTCCTGTCTCAGACGGAAACCAATTCAGCATGCGACGCTGGTAGGCATCGTCCGTATAGCCAACGGCAAACACGCCTCCTTGGGGTCGGGCTCCTAAAACATAATCAACCAGCGGCGCCTGACCGGGCGTCCACAGATCGGAAAGAGGGAAATGATCAAAAAGTTCTATTGTTTCATTCATTTTCGGTCCGAGCATCCCCGGTTGAACAACAGAGCATCCGAGGGCATTGGCAACGATTGACATTTCTACACAGAGCTTTGTTCCATCCGTAAATGAAGAACACATTTTATGATCAAGAAATCGTTTATCGGCCTCAGGAATGATTTTTACGGGATCGGTGTAACGATCAAGGAATCCTTTGATGTTGCCGGCCATCACAAAGTCGAGACCGTAAAATCGCAATTCTTCCACTAAACGCGCAATCACGGCAGGTTGATCACCGTCGCTGCTCGTATAGGCAACGCCGTATTTCTGTGCCAGATGCCAGAACCAGGGGCCGAAAACGGCGTCCGCTTCGGCATTCATCATCACAACGTGTTTCCCCGAACACATGGCGGATTCGATGGTCCGGGAGGCGGAGTCCACCGCTGTCGAAGCATCAAAAAAAACTTCAACACCGGGGGCAATGGCCGCCAGTTGAGCATCCTCGCAAACGGCAACCTTTCCCGCGTTTAAAGCATCGGCAAGTTCTCCTTCGGTTGAAACGATCTCGAAGCGCCGTCGAGGATCCTCCAAAGCCATCACCTTCTCCATCGCCTTATCGCAAATGACTTTGCAATACACGTCCCGGGTCAGCAAAGATTGATGGAAAACCCCTCCGCCAACCGAACCGGCTCCCAGAAGAACAAAACCGACAGGGGCCATCTTTTCGACGCTTGAATATTTTTTCATAGAAGACCTCAAAAAAAAGAAATGTCTTTCCCCGGAAAAAATATACTTGAATTGCGGCTGCCCGTCAATGGATTACCAATCTTACTGCCGCGGGATGTAAAATATTTTTCCCAATGCCCTCAAGGCTGCATCATGTTTGAAATAAAAACGGTTCCTGATCAATTTTTAAAGTCACAGACAGATCCGGATGCAACCATCACCCCGGCAGAAAGCTTCGTCACCCTTGCTCCGATGGGGCTCTTCGGTACCGTATCCGGATGTCAATGACCTTTTAAAATTCCAATGAATATTACCTTGACAGACAGGTCAGCATCGATTATGTTCCCGCAGTACTTTTTTAAAATTAGTAAAATGGATATAGACATCATGCAGGATGAAGGCCGTCTTACGGCGAAAAGGTTTTTTCATTTCACCGGACGATATTGAATTACTCTTTCTCCTCGCTGCAATCCATGAGCTGAATGGATGTGGACGTTCTGTGATTGAATTCATTGGATATTTTTGCGCATCTCTGGCGATTGCCAGCTCACTGATCGGATTACTCTCTGTTTTTATCTTCCGCTCTCATATCAAGCACTGGACCAGAAAGACGCCGGCAACGTATCCGGCGCTGACGGTGATCTCTCCGCAACGGGGGAAAATCGACCCGGAAAATGTCGAGGCTATCCTGGGACAAAATTATCCCGGCGTCTGGGAAGTTATTTTTGTCACGACAAAAGACGATGCTTCCCTGCCGCAGCTACAACACTATTTACAAAAATATAAAAATGTAAAAATAGCCATCGCCGAAGACGTGGTTGAACTGGCGACAACAAAAGGGATTCACCGGTGTCAGAAGAACAATAATTTATTAACTGCGATTAAAGCCGCCTCTCCGCAAACAGAAGTTTATGCTATTATTGATGCCGATGCCCGTCCTTTCAGTGACTGGCTAAGCTGTCTCGTTGCTCCTCTCACTGACGCCAATTCCAGGCTGGGGGTTGTTACGTCCGCAAGAATTTACCTTCCGGGGAAAGGGCTGGCCTCTCTGGTTCAAGTTTTATGGATTTTGATTTCTGCCATGTTTCTTGTGGGAAAGTGCCGCTATATATGGGGAGGCGGACTGGCCATCCCCAAAAAAGTATTTGAAAATGCAAACCTGGCGCGACAGATCAATGGGCAGGGGGGAAGTTCCATCACCACCGACGACATGAATATATATAATGCGTTGCGGGAACAGGGATACGAGTCTCTGTTCGTACCTGACTGTATCGTTCTCAGACATCCTCCGGAAAAAAAGGAAAATCTGGCCAATGTCATAACGTTTACCAACCGGCAGGTCTTGCAGACCTGGTGGACGACCAGGGGCATATGGGTTTTGCTGTGCAATATCGGCATCAGACTGCCGATGCTTTTATGCGCGCTGGTCATAGCCTGGTGGTATCCCTGGTGTCTGCTGGCGTTATTATCCATTGTCATTGACGTCTTCATGGGAATCTCCGCGCTGAAAACCGTCATCGACGCAGAACCGAGATTAAGCGCCAAATTGATTTTCTGGATCATGAAGTCAAAAGGAGCCATAGCCGGCCGCTTACTGCAACCGGAAATAAGAATCCAAGTAAATTTCTGGATCGTTCTGCTTCCCATTGTCACACCGTTTGTCGTGACCCTTAACACCTTTACCGTACCTTTTTTCAGGAAAATGTACTGGAGCGGAATCGCATACACCAGACGGAAAGTCTTGGGATATACCGGCGATTTTTCCTGGCGGACCAAGTGACGTCAAATCGATTTTTGATATTGCTTTCAAGTTGTTTTCCATCCCCCGGTTCTCTTCACGGGTTATTTCGATTTTTTTGAACCGACATCCTGAAAAAAGCGTCTCATAGATACAGCCGCCATCTGTTCTGGAAAAACCGGCCATCAAAGATATTTATTTTTGATGTGTTTTATGATTAAATAATTTTCGCATGGCTGAGAATAGAATCGGGTGGCTCAATGAATCCGGAAAAGATGTCCAAAAAACAGCTGATCGAACTGGTGAGCAGTCTTCAGGCACAACTGGTTTCAGCCGACGCATCGTCCCTATCCGGCACGTCCGGAGAAGATCTTTATCGATTCCTCGCCCAAAGCTCTCAGGTCGGATTTTACATCATGCAGGACGGCCGTTTTAGATTCATCAATTCACATTTTCGCGACTACGCCGGTTATACCGAAGAAGAAATGCTCAAGATGGATCCGATTTCCCTCATCCTCCCCGAGGATCGCCGGAAAACAGCGAAAAGCGCCGTCATGATGCTCAAGGAACAGCGCTTTTCTCCTTACGAATTCCGTATCGTCACCAGAGACGGCCGGATCAAGTGGATTATGGAAACGGTCATGTCCATTAAATTCAAGGGAGGACGGGCCATCCTGGGAAATTCCATGGATGTCACCGAACGGAAAGAAGCCGGTCGGCGCCTGGAAGAGCTGGAAGCGCTGGAATCGTCCATCCTGGATGCCATTCCCCAGGCGGTCGTGGGACTTCATGAACGCCGGATCAATTTTGCCAATCACGCGGTAAAAATCATTTTTGGCTGGCACCGGGAGGAACTCATCGGCAAAAGCATCCGGATGATTTACCGCAATGAAGAAGAAGCCGACACAATCGGTGACCTGTTTTATTCCACGCTGGAAAAACAACGCACATATGAAACCGAATTCCCCTGCCGGTGCAAGGACGGCCGGGAAATTATCTGCCGGATGAAAGCCTCGCGGATCGGTGAAAAACTGCGCGAAAAACGTATCGTGGTGACCTTTGAAGACATTACCGCACAAAAGAAAGCACAGGAAGATCTGGAACGCTCACGGCAGGACTTGAGAAATCTTTCCGCGCATCTTCAATCGGTGCGTGAAGAAGAAAGCACGCGCATGGCGCGCAAAATTCATGATGAATTGGGGCAGTCGCTGACGGCGTTACAGATGGATTTATCGTGGTTGAAAACCCGTTTGCCGACCAGCAGCAATAGTATCCGGGAGAAAACAAAGAGTATGTCGGAACTTGTTGACGCTACCATTGAAAGTGTGCACACGATCACCACGGAACTGCGCCCGAGTCTGCTCGATGATCTGGGACTACCGGCAGCGATCGAATGGCAGGCTGGCGATTTTCAGAAACGATCCGGGATTCGCTGTCAGGCGTATATCACCGGCAATATGGAGACCATCAGCAAGGATCTGGCAACCTCCATCTTTCGTATTTTTCAGGAAACACTCACCAATATCGCCCGTCATTCCAAGGCGACACAATGCAAAGTTGCCCTTTCGGAAAGAGGAAAGGAATTGTGTCTGGAAGTTACGGACAACGGGATCGGCATTACGCAATGGCAAATTGACGATTCCCGGTCTTTCGGCATCATCGGCATGCGCGAACGCGCTCATCTCTGGGACGGCACCGTTCATGTCCGCAACGCCAAACCTTCCGGAACAACGGTAAGGGTTTTAATTCCATTGGAAAAAGGAGAAAAACTGTCATGATACGTATACTGGTTGCGGATGATCACGCCGTGGTGCGTCAGGGTGTCAAACAAATTCTGGCGGACGTCACGGACATGACCGTTCAAGACGAGGCTCAAAACGGTCCTGAAACCCTGAAAAAAGTCACCGACAACAACTACGACGTGGTTCTGCTGGATATTTCCATGCCGGGCCGCAGCGGACTGGAAGTGCTGGAAGATATTAAAGCCCAGCATCCCAAACTGGCCGTTTTGATTCTAAGCATGCATCCGGAGGAACAATACGCGGTTCGGGCTCTGCGTGCCGGAGCCTCGGGCTACCTGACCAAGGCCAGCGCCCCGCAGGAATTGATCGGCGCCATCCGCAAGGTGGCGGGAGGCGGAAAATATGTCACGTCCTCGCTGGCCGAAAAACTGGCCGACGAGCTGGAAATCGACACGGAAAAATTGCCACATGAACGTCTGTCCAACCGCGAGCACCAGGTTATGCTCATGCTGGCGGAAGGAAAGTCCGTTTCCGATATCGCCGACGAATTATGCCTGAGTGTTAAAACTATCAGTACCTACCGGACGCGCGTCATGTCCAAAATGGGCATGAAAAAAAACGCGGAGCTCACCCTGTATGCGGTTCACAACAAATTAATCGGTTAGGTTTTTACGTTTCTGCTTTTTTCCATGCCCGTGCTGCGCGTTTGTCGGACAAAATCCGTCAGGCGATTGCGCACTGTTCCGACAAACAAACAAGCTTTCCGCCGATATTACCTTTTCAATCTTCATGCTAATCCGTTACCATGTTCAAGTTTGGCATTAACGTGTACCGTAAAGAGAAAACGTCGGATAATTGCAGGGAGGCGGGGGCATGAATCAGGAATTTTCGACATCAGAAAAAGCGCAATCAACAAAAAAAAATGTTCAGAGTGATTCATCTTTCGCAAGAGCGCTTCTGAAAGATGAACTGGCTGAAACCATTCATCAGGCCGTCAGGGATAACCGCAGTTATCTGATGGAACATGAAGCCAAGGAAATCCTCGAAGGCATCGGCATCCGGACCACGGGCTTTCTGGTGGCGCGTTCCGAAGATGAAGTGCTGGCCATGAGCGAGAAGATAGGCTACCCCGTTGTTCTGAAAATTGTTTCACCCGATGTAGTTCACAAAACCGACGCGGGCGGCGTCAAACTGAACCTGCATTCCGCGGGAGATGTGCGCACAGCGTATCAGGACATTCTTGAAAAATTCAAGTATCAGCATATCGAAGGCGTTACGGTTCAGAAAATGGCCAAGCCGGGCATCGAAGCCATCATCGGCGTGACGCGCGATCCCAGCTTCGGTCCGCTGATCATGTTCGGCCTCGGCGGCGTATTTGTAGAAGTGCTGCGCGATGTATCTTTCCGGATTCTGCCGATCACGGAAAAAGATGCTTCCGAAATGATCGCGGAAATTCGGGGGGCCGCCATTCTGGAAGGCTATCGCGGCCAGGCAGTCGATCTGGACTCCCTCAGCAACCTGCTGATGAAAATATCGCAACTGGTCATCGAAAATCCGGAGATCAGCGAACTGGACCTTAATCCGCTGTTTTTATATCCTGACGGCTATATTACCGTCGACGCCCGAATGTTTGTCAAGGAAACATCCCCCGGGGAAAATGTTACCGCGACAGGCCGGGAAAGCCTGCGGGATTTCTTTTATCCGAAGAGCATCGCCGTGATCGGCGCATCCGACGTCAAAGGGAAACTGGGCTATAACGTGTTCTGGAATCTCATCAATCATGATTTCCCCGGTATGCTTTATCCGATCAATCCGAAAAAAGATTCCATCAAGGGCGTGAAATGCTACAAATCGATTCTGGATGTGCCCGATCCGGTGGACATGGCCATCGTCATTGTTCCGGCCAAGGCGGTGGAGGCGGCCATTTCCGATTGCTGCTCAAAGGGTGTAAAGTACGTCGTGGTGGAGGCGGCAGGATTCGCCGAAACCGGCGAGGAGGGAAGACAGGCGCAGGAGAGAATCGAGAAAATCATCCGCGCCCACGGATGCCGGGTTCTGGGACCGAACTGTTCCGGCGTCATCAACACGCATCACAACATGGTGCAGTCCATCGGGCTGCTTTCCGATTTGCACAAAGGAAATGTCGGGATGGTTGCCCAGGCCGGCGTTTACGCGGCCGGAATTCTGACAGGATTGAGCAACGTACTGGATTTCGGCATTGTCGCGACTATCGGCAACAAGATGGATATCAACGAAACAGATATTCTGGAATATCTGAGTGATGATGATAACATTTCCGTGATTGTCATGTACATGGAAGACATCCGTAGCGGCAAACGTTTTGTCGATGTGGCTTCACGGGCGGCCGTGCGCAAGCCGGTGATCATTTTGAAATCGGGCCGGACTGAAGCCGGTAAAAAAGCCGTGTCTTCCCATACAGCCTCGCTCGCCGGCAACGACGAGATCAACAGCGCCGCGTTCAAGCAGAGCGGCATCATTCGTGCCCGCGATAACGAGCATTTATTCGCACTGACCCGCGCTTTCTCCAAACAGCCGGTACCGAAGGGGAACGGCGTCCTCGTTATTACTTATACCGGTTCGATGGGCGTTGCCGCGACGGACATGCTGTACCTTTCCAACATGCGTCTGGCCGCTCTGGAACCGTATTTTCAGAAACGTCTCAAGCAGGTCATGCCCGATTATGCCAGTATCGGCAATCCCATTGACTGTTCGTTTTCCATGACGCCCCGGCAGGTGAAGGACCTGATCGACATCGGCGTGGAAAGCGGCGATGTCCACGGTTTTATCGTTATCATTCAGGGGGAGATACTCGGCTCTTTTGTGGATGTCATGAAAAACATCGATTACAAGGAGAAGCCGGTTCTCTGCTGCGTGGCCTGCAAGGAATTCATGATCGATGATGTGGTCAAGATGGAGCAGGCCGGTATTCCCGTTTATTCCACAGCGGAAATGGCTGCGGAGGTGCTCAGCCAGATGTACCATTACGGTGTCAGACGCCAGAGTGCAATTGCCGATTCCATCGCCCGTCACATTACCAGAAATTCACTTTCCGTGGACAACCGCGCGGTAAGGCTGCGCCTGATCAACCCCAAGGACATCGGCCTCTGGACCGATTTTGTCAACAATTGTTCGGAAAAGTCCCTGTGGCTGAGATTCCTGTCGCCCTTTTCCGCCACACCCGAACGCGCTCAGCGTTTCTGCAATGTGAATCCCGAAGAGGAAATCGCCGTCGTCGCGGAGATGAAGGACGGCGACAAGTACAAATTTCTCGGCATTGCGCGTCTGATCAAAAACAAGCGCTGTGAAGGCGAAGCGGAATATGCCATCATCGTCTCCGACAACTGGCAAAACAAATCCCTGGGGCATACTCTCTCCGAGCAGTGCATTGAATTGGCCCGGAAAGAAGGGTACAAGACCATCCGTGCGGAAACGCTTCAGGAAAATTACGCCATGCTGAGAATTTTCCGCCATTGCGATTTTGTACTCGATTCCAAAGACGAAAATATGGTTTCCATGACGTTAAATTTAGTCTAAATTCACCCCATAGTTTGCAGCTCATACACATAACGGAACGGGAATAATGACCTTTACCGTGCCGCCCCGATGCTGTTTTCCTCCCCCACATCCCCTTAGGCATGAAACATTGTGCCATCAATCTTTTATTGACAGACAAAAATGATTTCAACTATATTGAAGATATACGTCATCAAATTCGGGATAAAAGTAAAATCCGGCATTCAAAGGAGTGAATGAATGGAAGAAAGACGAAAATCGCTCAGGATCAAAGAGGAAAACGAGGTCACCATAACCGTTTTTTCCGAAGAGAATAATATTCCGAAAGAAAAAATCATTGAAAATTTCACCAAGGACATCTCAGCGGGCGGCGCCAAACTTCAGACCAATATTCTGATGCCGGTGGATACGCTTATCGAACTGGAGTTTACGCCCAAAGGGTTGCGGCAGCAGATCAATGCCATCGGAAAAGTCAAATGGGTGAAGGTGCTGATTGACGATGAGTCGTATCAAGCCGGTGTGGAATTTTCAGGCCCGCCCAATGAAGCCATCGGCAAACTTCAGGATTACATCTCATGGAAATTAAAATCGCACAAGGTGGACTACATTAAAGAAAAACTTTCTCCTGTTGATTCCGGCAATGTTAATATCGAAAAAACACCAGAGATTGCCCCGATCGATCCCGCTGCGATAGAAATCACAAAAGATGATACAATTCCCCGGGATCAGTCCGGACAGAAAGACACTGAAAAAATCAAACGAGAACCTCGCGCAAGGAATAAAAAATGGATCGCACTACCCATCTTCGTCTTTTTTGTCCTTGTGCTGGCCGCGGTCCTGCTTCAGGCGTTTGGCGTTATCCCGTCTTTGAATAATCTGCTCTATCCTGAGACAAAACTATCCAAGACAGCCATAAAAAATAACGAGATACTACAGAAACCAGCGGTAGAAAGCGGCGTGCCGGCGGAAAATTTGCCTGCAGAAGCTCCCGCCGCCACGGAACCTGTCTCGGAGGAAACCGTCATAAAAAATATGCTCGATAAATGGATCAACAGCTGGAAATCAGGCGATATGGAAGCCTACCGCAGCTGTTATGCGCCGGATTTCCAGTCGAAAGAGAAGGATTTGAATGCCTGGATTACTCATAAAGCCAATATATTCAAAAACAGTAAAGATATTGCCATCAGCATAAATGATGTAAGAATCCATTTAAACGGCGACAGCGCGAAAGTTCTCTTTATCCAGCAATACAGTTCTTCTTTGATAAAAAGTTCCGGCAAAAAAATATTGCATTTAAAAAAGATAGACAACGGTTGGAGAATCCACAAGGAATTGATGCGGCCGTAAGGAAGGCATCCCCGCCGGAAGTCCGAAATCAAGAAAATGCCGTTTCCCAAAAGATCGGGAAACGGCATTTTTAGGAAGGAAATTTTGCGCGAAAAAGGCAGAAATTTTTCGCGCAAATAAAAATGTTAACCGAGTTTCTTTCTATTGTTCACCAAATCATCCACGACTGCCGGATCGGCCAGGGTTGACGTATCCCCGAAATCACCGAATGTCTTGGCGGCAACGTTTCTCAAAACACGGCGCATAATCTTGCCGGATCTCGTTTTGGGAAGACCATCCGCCCACTGAATCTGATCAGGTGACGCGATCGGACCGACGACCTTGCGGACATGTGCGACCAGGGCTTTTTTGAGGTCATCCGTCTTGGCCACATTATTGTTCAGCGTGACATAAGCAAAGATCCCCTGGCCTTTGATGTCATGCGGGAAACCGACAACCGCTGCTTCAGCCACATCCGGGTGAGACGTGAGCGCTGCTTCAACTTCCGCGGTGCCCAATCTGTGACCGGAAACATTGATAACGTCATCGACACGGCCGGTGATCTTGTAATCGCCATCGGCATCGCGTTCGGCGCCGTCGCCGGAGAAGTAATGGCCGGGAAACTGGGAGAAGTAATTCTCAACGAACCGACCCTCTTTGTCATCCCACAAACCGCGGGCGATGCCGGGCCAGGAATTTTTAATACAGAGCGCGCCTTTGCCGACGCCTTTGATTTCTTTTCCCTCTTCATCCATCAATACCGGAACAACGCCGAAGAAAGGAACCATGGCCTTGGCCGGTTTGATATCAATCGCGCCGGGCAGAGGCAGGATCATGTGTCCGCCTGTCTCCGTCTGCCACCAGGTATCGGAAATCGTGCAGCGGCCGCCGCCGATCTTATTGTAGTACCACCACCAGGCTTCGGGGTTGAGTGGTTCACCGACCGAACCCAGAACGCGCAGAGAAGAAATATCATGCATATCGACCCACTTGTCGCCTTCCTTGGCGATGGAGCGGATCGCGGTGGGTGCGGTGTAGAAGTTATTCACATTGTATTTTTCAACGACAGCCCAGAACCGGCCGAAGTCCGGATAATTGGGAACACCCTCGAAAAGAATGCTGGAGTGACCGTTGCACAACGGGCCGTAAACAATGTAGCTGTGACCGGTGACCCAGCCGATGTCGGCGGTGCACCAGTAAGTATCATCTTCGCGCACATCAAAAGCGAGCTGCTGGGTCATCGATGCATAAAGCAGATAACCGGCCTGGGTATGCACTACGCCCTTGGGTTGTCCGGTGGAACCGGAGGTATAAAGGATGAACAGAGGATCTTCCGCGTCCATCTCTTCCGGCTTGCAGTAAGGTTTGGCGTCAGCCATCAGTTTTTCATACCAGATGTCGCGGCCTTCTTTCATGGCGACTTCGGTTCCGGTACGTTTCACGACAACCATGGTTTTCACACCGGGACACTGATCGACAGCTTTGTCGCAGGTGGCTTTCTGGGGAACGGCCTTGGCGCCACGGTAGGTGCCATCGCAGGTAATAACGACTTGTGAGCCGGAGTTGTTGATGCGATCTCTTAACGCTTCCGCCGAGAACCCACCGAAAACGATGGCATGAACGGCGCCGATACGGGCACAGGCCAGCATGACGATGGACAGCTCCGCGATCATGGGCAGGAAGATGGTAACGCGGTCGCCCTTTTTGACGCCCAAGCCCTTCAGGACATTGGCGAATTTGTTGACTTCGCGATACATGTCGTAATAGGTGTATACTTTCCAGTCGTTGGGATCGTTGCCTTCGAAAATGATCGCGGCTTTGTTTTTCTTGGTTGCCAGATGACGGTCCAGACAGTTGTAGCTGACATTGATCTTGCCGCCTTCAAACCATTTAGAATGAACATCTTTCGCGTCGAAGGACCAGTCCGACACTTTCTTTTTGTCAAACGGTTTAAACCAAGTCAGTCTTTCATTGGCCATTTTGGCCCAAAATGCATTGGGATCGGTGATCGATTCTTTGTACAGTTTGTCGTATTCCGCTCTGCTCTTGATGTAAGATTTTTCTCTTACTCTGTCAGGTACGGGAAATACCTTGTCATAAAAATCTTGTTCGTTTGCTTCAGCCATATTATTCTCCTTTATCTAAATTATTTTTCATGCCTTTCGCTTCCGCCTAAAAAGCATTTTTAAATCCGTATCGTCTTCCTTTTTTTGACCTCGTTTTAACCCGGTCTTCTCAACTTTTCAGGAGGGGTACGCCCCAGGCTTTGGCCTCGTTCCTGTTAGAAAAAAACGCTCATGATTCAACGGCCGCAAGGTGGGGCGTATTACATGGCTGATGCAATACATATACCCCCTGAAAAGCGATTACTAAATACACCTTTTGCAAGGGTTGCGGTATCGGCTTGAGTCCTAATTAAAAGCGGGATTTTATCCTACGAGATGTAAGTGTCTGTCCTACAGATTCTTTCCGATCAAGAACAAATCAGAAAGCAAAGGCACGATGGCGCGCATGGAGAGAAGAAATCATGACATTCTTCTTATCCTGCAAACCCGGCTGATAAATCTTATTGAATTTCAAAAATCGTATTTTATCTGTTCCGTTTCTTGGACGAAAACGGATTCTTCTTTCCGGCGCGCCGTAAAGGACTGCACTTTTTTTCGCGCAGAAGCCTGGAAATATCTTTTTGCCTTCGGGTCGTTTTCTGCCCGGCCATAAAAATTCTCTTGTATGTGTTCTATCCTGATCATTTGGGCGGCATGCGCAACGCCCCGTCCAGCCTGATGCAACAACCGTTAAGCATCGTGTTTTCGATGATATGCAGCACCATGCGGGCAAACTCCACCGGTTTTCCCAGACGTTTTGGAAACGGAACCATTTGGGCCATATCGTCTTTGACCGTCGTGGGCAATCCGGCCATCATCGGCGTATCAAAAATTCCCGGTGCCACGGTAACAATCCTTAATCCGTATTCGGAAATTTCCCGTGCGATAGGCAACGTCATACCCACGATCCCTGCCTTGGATGCGCTGTAGGAGACCTGCCCCACCTGCCCATCAAAGGCCGCGATCGACGCAGAGTTGATGATCACGCCTTTTTCTCCTTCTTCACCGGGAGTATTTTTCATCATCTGCTCCACCGCCAGCCTGATGACATTGAGCGTCCCGACCAGATTAATTTGCAAAACCTTGTTAAACGCTTCCAGGGGCAGAGGCCCTTTTCGGCCGACCAGTTTCCCCGGACTGACAATGCCGGCACAGTTCACCACAACATTTATTTTCCCGAAAATCTCAACAGCTTTTTCTATGGCCTGCCTGATCTCTGTTTCGCTGGTGACATCGGCTTTCACAAAAAAAGCTTTGCTGCCAATACCCGCCGCCAGGCTTTCGCCTTTTTCCGTATCAACATCGGCGATAACAACGGCAGCGCCTTTTTTAATCAGTTCCAGAACACTGGCCTCGCCCAGCCCCGAAGCGCCTCCCGTCACGAACGCCACGACATCCTGATGATTCATGTTTCCTCCAGAGTTTTATTGAAATATATGCTTTTCAGATGCAACAACCATCATTCTGTTTTCTTCAACGCGCCGGCTGCGGGTTTTATCATTTCCTTTTTTATTCTTTTGAAGAACTCGCGGCGAAACGCCGGAATTTTTGTTAGGAAAACCAGCGTACTGTTGATCATTCGCCATTTGTAATATTTTTGAGGAAAATTGTACATCCCGTGTTCCTTGTAGTACCGGTGATCGGCCTGAAAAACAGGGCGCAACCTGCCGTAAATGACATCCCGGAATAATTTCGCGCCGGCAACCTGATAAAATGTCGGCGGTTGAATATAACCGAGCCGGCTCTGCTCAGCCGCCTGGACGGCCAGAGTCTGCAAGGCTGCGTTGATTTCCGGATTTCCGCCCGTGTCATCGCTGACAAAGCCGGCAAGACCGGCCAGTTGAAATTTCGTGGTCGCATCAAATATTTCACGCAAATTATGAATCTGTCCGAACGGACCGGAAATGACAAATCCGATCTGCTTGTCTTTCAGAAACGGTGTATGCCCGTTAAAAAAACTGCGGTCAAAAAAGCATTTCCACAGCGAAGACAGATAACGGTCATGAATGGCGCCGGCCAGAAACACAATATCGGCCGGCTTAATTTTGTGATTGAAAAAATCGATGTAACCGTCCTTGCCCTCGTAAACACAAACATTATTGAAACCGCATTTTATACAGCCGAGGCATCCGCCTTTGATATCAACGTCCTTGAGTTGCACCAGTTCGGCGGCAGGAGAAAAGGTTTTCTGCAATCGCTCCACCATCTTCCGGAGATTGGAATTTGCCGCAAGATCATCTGCCAGAATCAAAACTTTTTTACCGGCCGCATCCACAGGGCGAATCGCTTCGGTGTCAAAAACGATTTCCGGAGCGACCAGCGGCTTGTAGCTTCTGATTGCCGGCGTTTTTTCTCTGATTGCTTTTAGAAACAATTCACCGAACGTTTTCAGGCGGCGGCGCTCCTTGGTTTTCAGCAGGTCATTCATTTCCGCTGAATAGGAACCGAAATAATTCATTCCCAGATCGTCGCTGACGGCATGAATATAATTATGGGCTGTATAGTCGAAGAAATTGATGGAGGTTGTCAGACAGGCCGCCGGCTTGCCGTGAAAAGCGGAAACGGCATTTTTTTCAAAAATCAATTCGATGAATCTTTTATACTGCGAACAGACCAGAAGAAAATAAAGAGGAAACGCCCAGAGCACAGCATCCGCATCCGCCACGTTCGCAATGACCTCCTGAAGCGCCCGGTCGTCGTTTTCCAGTTTTTTAATTTTCAATGCCACATCAAAAATTCTAAATTCCGTTTCCGGAAATCTCTGCTGAAGGAAATGGACATACTGCATGGTCACGCTGACGTCACCTTTTGGCGAACCGTTTAAAACGGCAATGTTCATATTATCACCTTTTATTCCATATGGGATTCATCGGGACTCTTATCACAGGGAAGGTCTCGGCTCAAGAAAATACCCGGCAAAACAGCTTGCGCAATCGATTGCAGACAGGCGGATTACCGGTTCGTGTTCACTCCAATCTTTGTATAAAGCGGGCAGTATCCGCTTACCACACTGGAGAGAAGTGATCCGCTGATGATGAGCAGCAGCCCCGCGATTCGCGGCAGCATACCCATAAGATAGGCAACAATAATGAGAATCGCCACAATCGTTCTGATCACTTTGTCAACGGTACCCATATTCTGTTCCATGGTCCCTCCTGATGATGATTTCTCTTCTTCCGGACATTTCAAGATGCCGGAATCATCCTTCGGCCGTTTTCACACCAAACCGATGCCGCACATTACACTTTCACGGCAAGACCGCCTTCCGGAAAGTATTCAAACAACGGAAGCCAATAGGGTCAATAACGTTTTGTGTTTTTCTGCTTTTGCCGCCATGCAATGTAATCCGCTATTTTTCTGATGGCTTCCGTCGGCGTGTTCACGAATTCCACCCCGGCGTCATATGCTTCGCCCTCACAGATAATTTTGATCCACTTCACCTTACCCATGGCGGTAATCATGTGTTGAAGGTTTTTTAATTTAAAATCTATCTTGAGGAGAGTGTCGATCGGCAAAAATATGCTGGAGTGAACCCTGGCGCCTGATTCCGAAATATCCTTGCTGCTGTTATAAATGACTTTTTCCCTGAAAAACTTTTTGCCACCGGCAATCAGGGTGATTGTTACCTCATTTTCTTCCATCAGGCGGCTGGCTTTTCTTTTTTCGTTCATAACAATCCGTTACTTTTGGGTAATCGTTTCCGGGTTAATTACACTTTCGAGAACCGAAAAATCATGATGTGTCCGATCACTTATTATCCCAAAAGAAATCAAAAAAACAAGCCTTTTTTAGTGAGACCCTCTGAAAACGAGCACAGCGAAGTTTGAAGAGTTGGTCGAACTATCCCTTGAACGCAGTGAATAGGAATATGAGACCCTCTGATAGTGAGACAAGCCGAAAACAAATGCAATGAAGTTTGAGGCGTTAGTCGAACTATACCAAGCATATCACGCCTTGGTAAAACGAGCACAGCGCAGTTTTAAGAATTAGTCGTAATGAGACTCAAATTTCATAAGCAACGTGCAATGAAATTTGTACGTCGAATTATCCAATCCCGATTTATCGGAATTGGAAACTATCCCCTGAACTCAGTGAATGGGGATATGAGACCCTCTGATCATGAAACCCGGTCCTCATGTCATTTTCTTTGGGCGGTACTCCCAAATGCATAGGCAACGAATCGGCCGTCGTGGCTTAAACTGATCTCCGTGTCCGTTTGCCGCCCATCGACATAAACGTATGGCGGATAAAGTTCGCCATTTTGTTTTTTTCTGTCGATGGTTATCCGATGAATATTCAACGAATAATGCCGGGCGAGCTCTTGTCTGAGACAATAACGCAAATATCTCGAAGCGTCTAAGTTGCCGTCTTCCGGCAGGAAATCGACCTTCCAGGTCAGATTATTAAGCAGTTCAGAACAATCGGACCCGATGCAATGGACATAGCCGGCGCGGGAAAAACAACGGACATAAACTCCGTCTTTTTCCGCAATGCCGACTTTCCCCTCCCCGTCCATCGATCTTAATGTCGTGAAGACAACCGGCCAACGTCCCGGCAAAAACGGGCTGTCCGGCAAAATTTTTTTGATGACTTTATAGGCGGTTTCCTTGCAGGCCCAGAGCAACCAGAGGGCGCTGTCGGGATGATCCGCGTGGGTTACATATTCAATTTCAGCATCTGTGAGGATTTTTTTTAGAAAGCGCGAATCCCTGCTTTTTCCCGAGTTCGCCGCATCCTTCAAATCCACCACATCGTTTCCGACACAGGGCAAAATATCCCTCCTCCATGGCTGCGAGTTTTTCAACAATCTGCCGGGCGTATTCCCGCTGTACCCGAAGATCACTGCCCTCTACCGGATGCGGCTTGAAAACTTCCATTTGAACTGAAAATTTTTCGCCCCAGGCGGGAATGACACCGTAATGGTCCTGTTGGTCTCCCCGAAGATATATACACATCACGTTGCAGTCTTCCAGATGTTTGATAAATCGTCCCACGCCGTAAGAAAAACCTTCTTGGTCGACCCTTCCGGTGCGGGAACGCTTGCCTTCCGGGAAGATCATGATGGTTTCTCCGCTTTTCAGCAGGTACATGCATTTTTCCAGAGACTCTTTCATTTTTTCCCGGGCGCCACCGCGATTAATAGGAATACATTTGGAGAGATAGCACAAAATCGTCAGCAAGATATTGTCTTTGTAATTGGTCCATTCCGGCAGATTCCAAGGCATTTTTTTATAATGGATGATGTGCTGAGGCAAGCTGAACATTGCGTAACTTAAGATAAAAGAATCTATCATGGTCAGATGATTGGAACAGATAATCCATCCCCCTTTGTGCTTTGCAAATTCTGCGGCGCATAAACTTCTTGTTTTTTTTAAATCTCTGACACGATAAAAAAGCATTTTTGCGGCAAAGAAATACAGCGGCGCAAGGATGAAAATGGCCATGCGCCCAATGAATTTCTGCATATTTAAAAGGATCAGAGACTTTCTCGTCATTGTCTAAACAAGTTTTTGCTTGATGATTCTAACGGCGTCACCGATGGTGCGTATTTTATCCGCCTCATCATCATCCACGCTGATTCCGTAAACGTCTTCGCATTTAATAATGACGTCTACCAGGCGTGCCGAATTGACTTTCAAGTCGTTCAGGATGTGCGTTTCCAGTGTTGCCGTCGCCAAACGATCCTGATTCTTGGCATAAGGCCTCAAAATATTGATCATCTCTTCGAAAATCTTCTTGTCGTCCATATAAAACTCTCCTTCAATTTTTATGATTATTTCCCTTCCCATTTCTTGAATATGAGACAGCTGTTGACATCGCCGAAACCGAAACCGGCTTTGGCGATGATTTTTATTTCAGGTACGTCCAGACATTTTTGCGGTATTTTCGGCGCGAATTTTTCGATTTCGGGGTGAACATCCCCGCTGTTGACGGAGGGATGCAAAAATTCTTTGAACAGTTCCAGAACGACGGCCACGCATTCAATGGCGCCCGCCGCCCCCAGACAATGACCGATCAATGATTTCGTGGACTGAATGTAGGGAAAGTTTTCCGGTGTCCGCTCCAGCGCTTCTGCCCAGTTCTTCACCTCATACGGATCGGCGTACGTCGCGGTCAAATGCCCGTTGATGGCGTCCACCTGTGCCGGATCAATGCCGGCATCGCCGACAGCGCCGCGAATACATCTTTTGACGCCTTCGGGATTGGGCGCGGTCATGGAGCCGCCCATCCGCTGGCCGCCGCAGTTCACATAACCGCCGAGGATTTCAGCGTAGATCCGGGCGCCCCGGCCCAGCGCCGTTTCCAGCTCTTCGAGAACAAGCATGGCGCCGCCTGCGCCAGGGACAAAACCGGCCGCTGAAGCACTGAGCGGACGGGAGCCGGCCTCGGGGTTGTCATTAAATTTTCTACACAGCACGCGCATGGCGTCGAACCCACCCCAGATGTAAGGCGTCGCGCCTTCGGAACCGCCGGCGATCATGCGTTTGGCCAGTCCCGTTCTGATTCTCCCCATCGCGTCAATAATCGCCTCATTACCTGTCGAGCAGGCCGAAGAATTCGAGGTTACCTGGTTGCCGACTCCCAGAAGGCCGGAAATACGCGCACTGGTTCCGCTTCCCATCACCTGTTCGACAACACGACTGCCCAGTCTTCTTACCTTACCCTCATTAATTAAAGGAACGATGGTATTGGCAATCGTATCCATGCCGCCAATTCCGGAACCGGCAATCACTCCCGTATCCCAATCTACGGTATCGTCATCGTCATCCTTCAGGGCAAATCCCGCATCCGTCCAGGCATCTACCGCCGACACCGAGGCATAACCGATATTGTCGTTGATGGACAAAAGTTTTTCCCGGTCGAAATAGCTTGACCGTATTTCATCGAAATATTCAGGGACGCCGGCTATCTGGCAGCCGAAATTCAATTCCTGTAACCGGGGGATGAAGCGAATACCGGAAACGCCATTGCGAAGAGCCTTTTCAAAATTATCCAAGCCGTGCGCGTTGGGCGCCGCCACCCCCATTCCTGTAATGACAATTCGTTTTTTCATTGTTCCACTCCCACTCCTGATAATTCCCCGCTGCAGATCATTTCGCCGTTTTCCTTTTCCATGGACACAGCGGCTTTAATGGTCATTTTACGAAAATAAATTTTTTTCGCTCTGACAATAACTCGTTCACCCGGCTTCACAATCTGTTTGAATTCCACTCCGTCGGCCAGAGAAAAAAGACTGATCGGCAATTTCATGTCATGGAGTCGCATATTCTTTTGACGCGACAAAAGATATATCCCAAAGGCCACGACGCCAACCTGGGCCATCGTTTCAATCAGAATAACACCCGGCGTGATGGGATTGCCGGGAAAATGCCCGCGGTAAAAATATTCATCTTCGCGAAAACGGTAAGCCCCGATAATCTGCTCATCGTCAAGGCTGATAATTTCATCGATAAAACGGAAAGGCGGCTGCTGAGGAACAAGCGAAAGCACCTCCTGTTTCAGAGCGGCATCAGCCTCCATAAAGTCCTCCGTTGACGTGGATGACCGACCCGTTGATGTAACTACCCTTTTTTGCCAAAAAGGCGACTACTTCGGCAATTTCCTCCGGACGGCCTACACGTCCCAGGAGAATGTCTTCCATGGCTTTATTTTTTATTTCTTCGGGCAAGTCCTTCGTCATCTCCGTATCGATAAAACCGGGAGCCACGGAATTCACCAGAATATTTCTTCCCTTGAGTTCCCGCGCCAGCGATCTGGTGAAGGCATCGAGCGCCGCTTTTTCCATCGTGTAGGGAATCTGTCCAGCGTTGCCGGTATGGCCGACAACGCTGGAAATATTAATGATGCGGCCGGCGGAATTCCGGAACATGAATTGCCGCAAAATTCTTTTGGTCAGGTACCAGACGCCGCGCGTCAACGTCCGTTGCTCGTCAAACTGTTCCACTTTCATGGAGATAATATCGGCATTGACGGAGCGACCGGCATTGTTGACCAGAACATCGACACGTCCCGTGGTATCCTTAAGCTTACCGATCATCGCGTCTACCTGCCCGATGTCGGATAAATCGGCTTGAATTAAAAAACCTTCTCTAATTTGATCCCGTAACGTTTGAGCGCTTGCGGTACTTTGATTGTAATGAATACCGACATAAAACCCTTCCGCGGCCAGCGCGCGGCAGCACGCGGCGCCAATACCTTTTGCTCCGCCGGTAACCAGTGCAACGGGTTTTTCGATCATTGTTTATCCTCCACCTTGAGCATCGCATACGCCCAAGCCAGTCCGGCGCCGACAATCACCAGGGCAATATTATCTCCCGGCCGTATATTATCCCAGTTCATACTCAAAACCGCGGGAGCGCCGCAGCAGCCGACATTGCCGAACTGATCCACATTGAACCAGTGATGTTCCGGTTTGATGTGCCGGCGTTCGCAAACGGTTTTCAGCATCATGTAATTGGCCTGGTGAGCAATGAAGATAAAGCGCTTGGCCTGAGCCTCGTATTGATCCTGAAGTTTTTTTAAACATTCCGTCGTTGTTCTGATGGCAAAACCCTGAACGGCATTGCCGTCCTGACTGAAAACCCAGTCTCCGGTAACACCGACTTTTGTCCATCCCGAAGGACGGGCGTTATAACCGCCGCTGATAAAGGCGGCACGGGCGGGAATGGTCGACGAAACAACGGCGGCATGAGCGCCATCGCCGAAAAGCACTGATGAATTACGATCCGTATAGTTAATGACTTTGGTCGTGGATTCCGCACCGACCAGAAGAACGTAAGGCGGCATTTCTTCAGGCTTCATACGCAACAAGAAATTAACCTGCATGCCGAAGGTGGAACAGGCGGAATTCAAATCAAAGCAGGGTACCTCGATCCCCAGTTCCGCAGCCACGGCTCCGGCTTCCGCGGGAGTAATGTTATCCGGGGATGATGAACCGGAAATAATCAGACCGATATCCTTCGCTTTCAATCCCGCGCGCTGAAGTGCCATCCGTGCCGCCCTGGCTGACATCTGCGCATTGGTGTAGAGCCGGATGGAAAAGGATTGCAGCGGATTGACGTTTTTGGTTTTCCGGATGTAGTCGAGCGGCAAAACCGTGCGGCGGTTCTGAATGCCCACCCGTTCCATGATCCAGTCGTTAGACGTACCCATATCCAATTCTTCCAAAAACTGATTGGAAATGACATTCTCCGGATGAAAGTGCCCCATGGCATGAAGATAAAGCATTATATAATCTCCCGTCCGATAATCATATTTTGAACTTCCCGGACACCTTCATAGATATCGATAATGTGAGCATCGCGCGCCAGTTTGGAAATTTCATATTCGGTTGTAAAACCATAACCGCCGTGCAGATGCAGGCCTTCCGTCGCACAAAAGACGGCAGCTTCGGCGGCGGTGTTCTTGGCCAGGGACGCATAGATGCCGGCATCTTGGGCTTTTTCCTGAATCTTGAAAATGGCCTTGAACAATGCCATCTCGGCCAGCTCGACTTTTTTCCACATCGTCGTCAGCATTTCTCTCGCCACGGGAAGGTCACAAATGCGATGACCGAACTGCTTGCGTTCCCGTGTATATTCCACCGTCAGATCGAACGCTCTTTTGGCAAGCCCCAGGCCGATGGCCGCCACCATCGGACGGGCATAATCCAGAACATCAATGATATATTTGAAACCCAGACGCCGGTCGCCGATAATGTGATTCGGAAAAACGACAACGTCCTCGAACGTCACGCTGGCGGTGTTGGAAAGCCGTTGTCCGAGCTTATCCTCGGGTTTACCGATGATGATTTTACCGCCGGCGGGAACGCTGATTTCACGGGTTGCGTTGCCGATATCGGGGATATCGTATGAAGTGACGTGTTCCACCGGCACAATGACGCAGGCCATGAAATTGCCGGTCGGCTTGCCTGTTTTGCACAAAACAGTAAATTGCGATGCGTAAGACGCGTTGGTGATAAAACATTTTGCCCCGTTCAGAATATATTTACCGTCTTCCCGTTTGCTGATGAACGCAGCCATCATGGAGTTATCCGAACCGGCATTGGGCTCCGTCAGACAAAAAGAGGCCAGGATCGGCTTTTCGACAAACGGTTTAAGGAATAGATTTTTCTGCTCGTCTGTGCCGTGCAGTCCGATGACGACGTTGGCCAGATCGTTGCACATGGCCGACGTAGAGATGCCTGTATCGCCGTAGGAAAGCCCCTCAACAACCAGGGCGGACGTAAACAGATCCATTTCATAACCGCGGACGGATTCCGGGATGCTCAAATTGATCAGCCCCGTTTTCCAGGCCTTGTTAATGATCTCCCAGGGAAAAACGTGCTCCTTTTCCATGTCCAGAATACGCGGCGTAATTTCATTCTTCACAAATTTGCGAACAGTATCCAGATAGGATAACTGGCTCTCGTTGAGGCTGAAATCCATAAAGCACACCTTTACTTATTTTATTTTTTTGGAGATGAACTTATAAAACAACTCCTTTTAAGAATTTTTCGCTTCAAAAAAGGAGTTTATTTCGGTTTAAATTTTTTATGCGGCCGCGCCTTTTTTCTGGGCATTGTCGTCGCCTGTCGCCCTGGGCGGTTCGATGCCATACTTCGATTGCAGAAATTTCGTCATGGTCGCCGGATATAAGATGTAGGCCAGCACATCTTCGTCGCTGCGTGCCAGGTCCCCCATGGCCTTTTTCGCCGCTTCGATTTCCGGCTCCAGATAATCGGCAGGCCTTCCGGATACCGGCTCCTGGCCGCGCTTATAGTTCTTCAGTATTTTTTTTGTCAGTGCCGCATCAATCGGCATGGGTGTTTTGCCGTACAGACCCAGAGCCAGATCTTTGAGCTGATTGGAAACTCTTACGTAGCGGCCAAACAAAACATTGAGCACCGCCTGCGCGCCGATAATCTGCGACACCGGCGTCACCAGAGGTGGTGATCCCATGTCTTTTCTGGTCTGGACGACTTCCTTATAAATTTCGGGCAGTCTGTCCAGGGCGTTCATTTCTTTGAGTTGGCCGGTCAGATTGGAAATCATGCCGCCGGGAATCTGATGAGCGAGAACGCCGTTGTCGATAATCGAAAGCTTATGCGTAGCCAGGTGGCTGTTGTATTTCGGGGCCACATTTTCCAAGTGTTCGCCCAGCGCAAGCAGTTTGTACAGATCAATGCCTGTATCGCGTGATGTGCCTCTGAGGGCGGCAACAATCGGCTCAATGGCCGGCATCGACGTTCTCAGCGCAAACGGCGCCAGGCACGTATCTACCACATCGACACCCGCTTCTATCGCTTTTAAATACGTCATGGACGCCATGCCGCTGGTGTAGTGGGAATGGAGATGCAACGGCAGGTTAATTTCTTTTTTGATGGCCGTTACCAGATCATAGGCATCGAAAGGCGACATAATGCCGCCCATGTCTTTGATGCAAATGGCATTCGCGCCCATCTGTTCCAGTGCTTTGGCTTTCCGGACATAATAGTCCAGATTGTAAACGTCACCGCCCAGACGGACATCTGTCAGCGAATAGCAAACCGCTCCCTGAAAAATCTTGCCGTTTGCCTTGATTCGTTCCGCGCAGGATTCCATATTGCGGAAATCGTTAAGCGCATCAAAACAGCGGAAAACATCAATGCCGATTTCACAGGCCTTATCCACGAAAGCGCGCACGACGTCATCGGCGTAATGGCGGTAACCGACCAGATTCTGCCCGCGGATCAGCATGGCAAAAGGCGTTTTCTTAATATACTGTTTTAAAATTCGGGGACGCGCCCAGGGATCTTCTCCCAGAAATCTGTGCATGGTATCAAATGTCGCGCCGCCCCAGACTTCCATCGCGTGGAAACCACACTGATCCATCTCCTCGGCGATAGGAATCATATCTTCGGTCCGCATTCTGGTCGCGTAAATCGACTGATGGCCGTCACGGAAGGTATTGTCCTGAATCTTCAGGGGAATATTTTTTATGTCTTTTTCCTGTATCAAAATATTTACTCCTTTGCGAAAATCATTCGCGCGATGGCTGGTTTACTGACATGTTGCCTTAAAAACTTTTTCTGCCGCGTTGAGTCCGGTAATGGACTGACAGGTAACGCCTATCGTCTTAAAGAAATCGCGCAGCGGTCTGCCCGGTCCGATTTCATAAATGGCCTGCGTATTTTCCGCCAGAGCCTGCATATTCTTGCGCCAGTTCACCGTATGGCTGATCTGGTGAACAAGGTTTTTCTTTACATCGGCCTTATCGCCCGCATGAAAACCGCCGGTAAAATTCGAGGTGACACGGGGAGCGTTTACGGGATTCAGATGACTGCCGAATTTTTCCAGCGTTTCCGCAAAACGGCCCTCGATGGTTTTCATCAACGTGCTGTGGAATGGAGCGCTCACATTCAAACGAATAAAACGAAAGCTTTTACCTTCCGGAAAATTTTCCGTAAAACGTTTTTCCGCTTCGTCGATAGCCGGCAGCTCTCCGCTGATGACCACCTGGTTGGCGGAATTGATATTGGCGATGCCGGCCTTCAGGCCCTCCATGGTTTTGGTCAGCATGTTCATATCGATGTTTTCCGAAATGACCGCCGCCATCCCGCCCACACCGACCGGCACAGCGTCCTGCATTAACCGTCCACGTATCTGAACGATTTTGAGCGTATCGAACAGGGGCAGCACACCTGCAGCCACCAGCGCCGTAAACTCGCCCAGCGAATGACCGCCGAAATAATCCGGCGCGAAACCATAGCGCTCATTCAATCCGCGCAACATGCAGATTTCCGTTGTCACGATGCAGGGCTGCGTGTACTCTGTCAGATTTAATCTTTCATCCTCCCCAAAACACATATCCATGATATTCCAGCCCAACGCATCGGCAGCTTCCTCAAAAGTCTGCCGGCAAACCGGAATTTGCTCATAGAAATCCTTTCCCATACCCGGTCTTTGCGAACCCTGCCCCGGGAAAACAGCCGCTATATTTTTATCATCTTTCATGCAGACAAATATTTCCTCGTTTTTTAACGTGAATGTAGCGTAAATCCCGCACAATAACAACGACAAAGTAAATAATGTAAAAGCACAATTTGTGCCAGAAAACCGGCAACCGTCAATAGAACACAACGGGCTGTCTTTATTATGCTTTTAATAAAATACCTGGTCGCGAAACCGGAAAAAATCCTTGCGGCATGTATAAAACATTTCACACTGCGAATAAAAGTTTACCTCGCCGTGAACCTGTAACGAAACAAAAGACGCCTGCAGGGCAAAAAATTCATAACACCCTTAATGCAATGTCCGTGTCTTTTTAGGCTCCGGCGGTTTTACGTCTTCGACGACAGGCGCGTTGTATTTTTTATTACAGTTCTCCATGCACAACTGAAATTGGGCTTCGCAAAGCCTCCGGTCAGGGTCCATATTCCAACAAACCTGCTTACTGTCTTCGCAGGACTTGATGCATTTTTCAAGAGAGGCTTCTTGCTCATTTTGGTTTGCAATGGCAACCCCGGAAAGGGACAAAGACCACAAACCCAAGAGGTTGAAGAAACAAACGATGAAAATAGCCTTTTTCAAAGAATTCATACCGAACCTCCTTAAACGTACAGTCCTTTTTTAAATTCTGAAACGGTTGAAGAATAACCCCAAAACGACATTTGTTCTTTAATATATACATTTGTTCCTGTTTAGGCAATCATCAAAACAAGTCCTTTTCTAAACATTTTAAAAGGCAGGCTTTTCTTTTCGCCTTCGCCAAAATGGCCTTTTTCCTGTTTTTTGCCCCTGCAGGCAAGGTCCCTATTAAATACAATATTAATCCTTTTTCCCTTGACAGGTTCGCCCTCCTTTACCTATACTCCGCTCACACGAAAAAGAATTGCTGCCAAAATTCTTATATAAACATAAGAAGAATCACAATGAAATTTGGACAGGAAGTTCTTATTAATTCAATTAAGAAGAAGGAGGTCGGTAATGAAGTTAGATGATATCAAGAAAATTGCAGTAATTGGTTCAGGAGCTATGGGGAACGGCATTGCCCAGGTATGCGCACAGGCCGGCATCAAGGCCGTCATGGTGGACATCAAACAGGAGTTTCTCGACAAAGGTATGGCCACGGTCAACAAGAGTCTGGATACTCTGGTCGGCAAGGGTAAAATGACTGCTGAGAAAAAGGCCGAAGTCATGGGCAATTTGTCCACATCTTTAAGCAATACCGAGGCAGTCAAGGACGTTCAGGTGATTATCGAAGCCGTTCCGGAAATCATGTCTCTGAAGAAAACAGTGTGTGCCGAAATATCGGCTGCGGCTCCGGCTGACGCGCTGATAGCGTCCAACACTTCCACCATGAGCATTAGCGAAATCGCCACGGCCGGGAAGAACCCGGAGCGGATTCTCGGTATGCATTTCTTCAATCCCGCGCCGGTCATGAAAGGCGTAGAAGTGATTTACGCCAAGCAAACCTCTGATGCCAACGTGGACCTGCTTTGCGAACTGACCAAGAAAATCGGAAAAGTTCCCATCAAAGTGCTCAAGGACTCCCCGGGCTTTATCGTGAACCGCATCGGAGCACCCAACCAGGCTCTGATCAGCGCCATTCTGGATGAAGGCAAAATCAAAGTGGACACGATTGATGCTGTCATGAAGGCCAAGGCCGGTATGCCCATGGGTCCCTTCGAGCTTGCTGACTACGTCGGTATTGACGTTTTCTATCACACTCTCAAATATTATTCCGAAACACTGTCTCCGGAATTCAAACCCGGCAAGACACTTCAGACTCTGTTGGACAGCGGGAAACTCGGCATGAAGAGCGGCCAGGGCATTTACACCTGGGAAGGCGGCAAGGCCAAGATCGATATGTCCGTAGAATCTCAGGACTTCGGTCCGCTGGATTTTCTGGCCATTCAGATCAACGAAGCCGTGCGTGTTTACAAAGAGAAGATTGCGGCATCCGCTGCCGATATCGACCTGGGCATGGTCCATTGCATGAGAGCGTTTGCCGGTCCGTTCGCCTTTGGCGCCGGCATGGAACCCGCTCAACTGGCAGATACGCTCAATAAACTGCACACCCGTTTCGGTCTGAATATTTTCAAACCCGAACCCGAAATCGTGGACGGCTCCTTTAAAAACATGAAATAAACAGTTTTGTTTTATCTCCGACAGAGGGGCATCCTCTGCCGACCAATCCAATGAGGCGGGGCAACGAAATATCGTTGCCCCGCTTTTTTTAGTCAGGCTTCAATTTTAAAGCATCGCGTATGGACATTGGCCGATCGAATTATCCCCTGAGCACAGCAAACGGAAATCTGTCCGTTGAAGCGGGATTCAAGTCTCACGAAAGAAATGATCTTTATCTTTGACAAATTCGATTTCAATCTGTTATGCCCATAGCAAATCTATTCATTTAAAGAGGACTCATCATGGCTGACAAATCAAAGTATGCGGGAGTTTATTCTGAATCAATCAATCAACCGGACATTTTCTGGGGCAAAGCAGCCGAAGACGTCGTCTGGAACAAAAAATGGGACAAGGTTCTTGACGATAGCAAAAAACCTTTTTACCGCTGGTTTTCCGGCGGCGAATTGAACACCTGCTATAACGCCCTTGATTACCAGGTGGAATCGGGACGGGGGGAACAAAACGCCATTATTTATGACAGCCCCGTAACCAATACCGTGCAGAAAATTACCTACAAAGAACTGCTGGACAAAGTATCCAAATTTGCCGGAGCCATTAGTGCCCTGGGCGTCAAAAAAGGCGATACCGTCATTATCTACATGCCCATGATTCCGGAAGCCCTGGTTGCTGTGCTTTCCTGCGCACGCATCGGCGCGGTTCATTCCGTTGTTTTCGGTGGATTTGCTCCCAACGAACTGGCCATACGCATTGATGATGCAAAGCCGAAAATTATCATCTCCGCATCCTGTGGCATCGAAGGGAAGAAGACCATTCCTTATAAACCGCTACTGGATGAGGCTATTAAAATTGCGGCTCATAAACCGCAGAAATGCGTTATCTACCAGCGTCCCCAGGTCAAGGCGGACATGGATTCGGCACGCGATCTGGACTTTAACGACGTGATGAAAAATGCCAAAGCGGCGGGCTGCGTATCCGTTGCCGCGACCGATCCCCTCTACATTCTCTATACGTCGGGAACAACCGGCAAACCCAAAGGGGTCATGCGCGATAACGGCGGTCATGCCGTGGCGCTGAAATGGTCTATGAAAAATATATACGATGTCAAACCGGGCGATGTTTTCTGGGCCGCCTCCGATGTCGGCTGGGTGGTCGGCCATTCTTACATTATTTATGCACCGCTTCTTTATGGCTGCACAACCATCGTCTACGAAGGCAAACCGGTCGGAACACCGGATCCAGGTGCTTTTTGGCGCGTCATTTCCCAGCATGGCGTCTCTGTGCTATTTACGGCTCCCACAGCGTTCCGCGCCATCAAGAAAGAAGACCCCAACGGCGACTATCTGAAAAAATACGATATCAAATGCCTTAGGTATCTTTTTCTGGCGGGCGAACGACTCGATCCCGATACCTATCACTGGGCCAGCGATATGCTGAAAATTCCTGTGGTGGATCACTGGTGGCAGACGGAAACCGGATGGCCGATTGCCGCCAACTGCATGGGCATTGAAAGATTCCCCATCAAGGCGGGCTCACCGACCAAACCCGTCCCGGGTTACAACGTGCAGATTCTGGACGGGGACGGCAACCAGCTTCCCAACGGCGAAGAAGGTTCCGTGGTTATCAAACTTCCTCTTCCTCCGGGCTGTCTGCCCACGCTTTGGAACGATGACAAACGTTATCTGGACTACGTCATGGAAAGACCCGGTTATTATGTGACCGGCGACGGCGGACGCTTTGATCAGGACGGTTATATTTTTATCATGGGACGCATCGACGACGTCATCAACGTCGCAGGGCATCGCCTGTCTACCGGAGCGATGGAAGAAATCATTTCGAAGCACAAGGATGTCGCGGAATGCGCAGTTTTCGGCGCCGAAGATCAGCTCAAAGGCCAGGTTCCCGTAGGCTTTGTCGTGCTCAAAGCCGGCGTCGACCGAGATCCGGACGATATCGTCAGGGAACTGGTTCAAATGGTTCGTTCAGAACTTGGCGCGCTGGCCTGCTTCAAGGAAGCGGCCATCGTCAAGGCACTGCCGAAAACGCGTTCAGGAAAAACTCTGCGCAGCACGATGCGCAAGATCGTGGACGGCAAGGAGTATGTGATTCCTTCTACGATTGACGATCCCTCGGTTCTGGGAAGTATTGCAGAAGCCGCTAAAACCATCGGCTACGGAAAAAAATAATCGTATTCGTTTTTGCATGCGCGCCCCTATGTTCGGGCGCGCATTTTTTTCGCAGCTGTTGCCTCGGGTTCATACCGTTAAAAACACAATTTAGCTTTTTTGCATTTCAATCAGCCAGCAGCATGCCGTCGCTTGATCTGTTTTCTGCTGGCGCCATTTAGATTTTACCCTCAAATTTATCGTTACCACTTTTACGCAAAATTGTTGAAAGCTGATTGTTCTATCGATCAGCGTAAACTGCTTCAACTTTCTGAATTGGTTGCGGCATTATATTCGCACAACAACTTGCAGTTGACACATCCTTTTTAATCATATATGTACTATTTAAAATATATGTATTAAATTTTGGAGTATGTATTATGGCGCAAAAAATAACGATCAGCGTTCCGGACGAGCTTTATGAAAAAATGCAGGCATGGAAATCGTCTCTGAATTTTTCCAGAGTATTTCAGAATGCCGTTTCCAAAATCATACAGAAAAAAGAGAATTTAACATCGAAAATCCGGAACGAAATCGAATTTTCATCTATCGTGGATCGCCTGAAAAAGGAAAAGGTCGATTACGAGCTCAACATCGCGGAATGGGGGAAAAAGGACGGCCTCGAATGGTGCAAAACCGCCCATTACCGTGAAATTCAATATGCCCTCGCCTGGACCGCTTGCGAAAATCCCAACCAGGATGAAGAGTTAGGCGATTATTTCTCCGACATATTTAAGAAATATAAGGCGCAAGTGGCGGCAACGGGCAAAAAAGCACAGGAGGCTTGGAGTGACTTTTCGGAAAAATACCTGAAGGGATGGCGAGAAGGAGTCGAATTATTCTGGCACGAAGTGAAGGACAAGCTTTGATCATCAGAAAAACGCTGCAATCTCCACCGGGGGATTTATGAGATTGGAACGCGAAACAAAAGAATTCTTTGAAAAATACCGGCAGAGATATCTGGACAACCGGCAAAGATTTTCCGACGGCTTGAACAAAACCCTGGCAGAGAAAAAGGACTGGATCGCCCATATCAGTTACCAGCCTTATAAATGGCTCTTTGTTCTGCCTTTATTGATTGCGACCACTCTGATCTGCGGCGTTTTGGCCATTGTCACAGCGCTGCTGTTCTCACCGCGCACAGGTGGAATTTTTGGAATGATTTGGGCCAGAATCAACAGCTTCTGCACCCCCATGACTGTACACGTCGTCGGAGCGGATAACATCGAACCCGGCACGTCTTACGTCATCACTTCCAATCACCAGAGCATGTATGATATCTATGTGCTTTACGGCTGGCTGGGCATAGACTTCAAATGGGTGATGAAGAAAGAGCTGAAAAAAGTGCCGGTTCTTGGTTTGGCCTGTAAAATTATCGGTCACATTTACATCGACAGATCCGACTCGAAAAGTGCCGTGGACACCATCAAAGCCGCCAGGGCAAAAATTGTTGGCGGAACCTCCGTTTTGTTTTTTCCGGAAGGAACGCGAAGCGTCGACGGGAAGATGAAACAATTTAAGAAAGGCGCCTTTAAGATGGCCATTGACCTCGGCATACCCATTCTTCCCGTCACCATCAACGGTACCCGAAACATTCTGCCGAAAGGCAGCCTGGATTTGACCCCCGGCGGTGCGACGATGATCATTCATAAGCCGATTCCCGTCACGGATTATCACGACGGAAACCTGCCTGAACTGATGGAGCACACAAGGCGGAGAATGAACGCATTCCTGGATTGAGGCAGTGAGCGCCGGCAGCACCAAATCTGAGATAAACACTGTCCTGAATAATGCTGCAAACATCAAGCTTTCGATTTAATATCCCCCTGCGCGGTAAAAAAAACTATTTCATTGAAATATTCTTGAAGAAAGGTTATGAATAAAATAAATGTTGAAATGATTTCTCAGTAGTCTAGTGCTCATAAAACTTTCAAATGGCATGAGTGGATTAGATGAACCATACGGGGGAAAATCCAAAACCCACTTTCTCGCACAGAGAAAATGGGTTTTCTTTTTCGGGAATGCATTATTGAATTTGCAGCTACATTAATCTCTAACAAAAAAGGATTAAAATTATGCCGGCAAACGAACCTCAAAAACTTCCCAAAACATGGACAACCGAAATGTTGAATGCGTTTCACAAATTGATCAATTCGCCCCTACCCGTCAGTTTTACGGTTTCGGAAAAAAATAAATTGACAACTTTTTTCGGGAAACAAAATCCGTCGTCTCACGCACGCGTTGCCTGTCATGTTTCCTATAAAGGGAATATTTCCGTTCCGGAATTTGAAAATGTTGGCGTCGTTTTTAATCCGGCAAAGAATTTGACAGACGAATATAAAAATTTCATCGGCTATATTGAAATCGTAAACGGTTTGAAAGAGGATACGATTCCCGTCCCGGAGATCAGAGTCTTTATTCAGGAAGATTCGGGGGTGTGTGACGTTTTCAGCGAAATGCTGATTGAATCAAAAACATTGCATGCGAAACTCTCCCCCATCTATATTTATCTGGAGCAATCTTATTGCTTAAAAGATAAGCCTCCTGAAGATCTGTTAAAGAAAAGAATCCCGATCAAGGAGATATCCACATTTCAAAAAATTTCCTGCGTTGAATAATCTAAAAACACGCGGGGAAGCCGGCTTTTCTGATATTCACCATGCACCGACTCATCAGTGCCCCTTCAGCGTAAGCGTAAAGGCGTCTGAAAAGGACAACCTCGACCCCCTAAAAAGGGGAAGTTGTCTGTTTGTGGATTTTTACCCCCTGATTGATACGATCATACCTTCTGCCATTTTTGAAAGCCGTTATGATTCATGTGAACGGAGTGATTGAAATTGAAAAACTAATTTCCAAATATAACTATCGCCACGCCGTATCTGATCAACAAGAATCCTCTTGAAACGTCGCAGGCAATCCACCTGTTGCCTCATTAATAAATGTTACCGAAAGAAGAGCGAGTGGAGAGAACGTTGCCTCAAAAAAGATGTTACCGAAGTCGGGCAATCTTTTTGAGCTTCATTTGAATAAGATTATTTAGCTCAAAAGGGTTCAGGTTTTCAAGTTGTTTTGAGAGAGCAAGTTTGACCGATTGATCGATGTATTTTGATTCCATGATTCTTTGATAGGGCGTTTTGGGTTGATCATGTTTTTTGATAGTTTTAGAGCCGATGCGTTCCTTTTCAATGAGTTTGACCGAGGGGAGAAAGAAGTTATGGAAGAGGCGCCATTCGTTGCGGTAGAGATTGTTCATCAGCGGGACCACCTTGGGATTGTCTAATCGTTGATACCCCAGCCACTGACGGACATGCGTCCAGTTTTTTTGTTCGATGTGGGCATTGTCGTCTTTGTGATAAGCCCTGCTGCGGGTAAAGTTTATGGGCTGTTTACGATCCGTAAAGTGCCGCAGGAGATGATGGTTGAGAAACTCACTGCCATTGTCTGAATCAAAACCCAGGAGCGGAAACGGGAGCATTTTTTCGACATCTTTGATTTGTTCCAGAACACCTTTTTCTCCTTTGCCCCAGACCGATCTTTGTTCTGTCCAGCCCGTGGCAATGTCGACAAAGTCAATGGTGTAGGCAAACATCCCCATGAGAGAATCACCGCAATGGGCGACGGTGTCGGCTTCGAGATAACCCGGCCGTGATTCATCCCATTGGTTGGTGTTGATGGGGATTTGCTTTCGCAGCAGCGTGCCCGGCTTGGTCGTTGATTTCCCTCTTTTCTGATACTGAATCCGGATAGGCTTGAGAATCCGGTCGATGGTTGACGGGGATATGGCCCAAAGAGTCCTGATAATATCTTCTGCCAGCCCGCCGAAATGCTCGCTGTATTTAGGCAGCCACAAGGGTAAAATGGCCTTGAGTCTTTTGGAACAGGGAAGATTGGCCGCCAGCCAGATCTGTTTCAGCGGCC
>ERZ795030.886-NODE-886-length-44205-cov-11.869649_pt1 | contig 44205 bp, 40 predicted proteins | sample MGYA00375122_ERZ795030 | MGnify/ENA primary metagenome ERZ795030 (study PRJEB30165, sample SAMN05720146) | activated sludge metagenome | isolation source: anaerobic digester from wastewater treatment plant | place: Japan | collected 2015-04-20 ... | reverse complement strand
CTTCGCTCAGTAAGCACGTTGTTTTCGATGGTTGCTGAGCCTTTCGAAGTATGGGATCAGTCATGTACTTCGATAAACTCCTTCGCCCTCAATCTCAGTGCCTTGCATTTGGACACTTCTAAGACACCTTGCGAGTTTTTGGTTAAATAGTTGCTTTTGAGACAACCCCGTTTCCTCGTGGCTGCCTGTTTTCATTTGAGACAACCACATCATATATTAATGGCGACCACGAGGGCCGCCTTATTGGAATAATTACACATTTCACCACTCATTCTCCTCATAAAAATAAGAATAATCAATGCCTTTCATAAACATTTCGCGGCTATTGATCTCATCGGTAAGGGCATTTTTTAGCAAAACGTTTAATGTTTCACTATTAGAAGCACTTTTTTCCATGGTTTTCATGTAGTCGTTCTTGTTGATTTTACTCCAGTCCACACAACGTTTTAGGCTCTGTTTCAACATCATATCCAACCAAATACGGGTACTTCTGCCATTGCCCTCCATAAACGGATGGGCAATGTTCATTTCGACGTATTTTTCTACAATTTCGTCGAACGTATTTTGAGGCATTTGCTCAATTTGTTTCAACGTACTATCTAAAAACTGAGCTGAAGCAAACTGAAACCCTCCTTTTGAGATGTTTTTCCGTCTAATTTGCCCCGCAAAATCATACAGTCCACCGAAAAGATAGGCGTGAATCTGTTGTAATCCTTTTGTAGTACCAATCTCGATGCTGTTAATCAACGAGCTTTCAAATAATGCATAAGCCTTTATTTTACTTTTTCCGTCAATGGTTTCATCGCTGTAAGTAAACCATTCTATAAATCGATTGGCTTTGGTGGATGGAAATTGCTTACCAAGGGCAATAATTCCGTCGTAATCAAGTGTATCGGTTAAATATCGTTTTCCGTCCTTTGCCTCAAGCTTCAGTTGGTTAGTGGCACTAACCAACTCGTTTCCCTCTCTTTTTAATTTGGCTTTCAGGTATTTCCAATAATTTCTTGTCTTGTTGTAATCGTCTTGGTCGGTTAGCGAAGCTACAATATCCAGTACGGAAAACCACCATTTGTTATTTTCCTCATCCCAAATGGCACGCACTTCTCGGTCATCAAAAAAACGGATGGATATTTTGGCGTTAGTCATGATTAGATTTCTCTTTGTTTTGGTGTAATTTGTTAACAACTACAATGGTACTATTTCTTCTTATAAATCATCAACGTTTTTTGGTGTTGTCAGGTTTTTCAATATCTGTCTTTGTAATCCCACTAATTTTTGTTTTTTCATCGTAAATTTTCATGGATTGACGGAATCTCGAATGATGTATATTTACAATTACAAATATACTGGCTCTGTTAAGCCCATAAGTCATCTTTTCACCGCTTCAATCTTCACGTTTTCTTGAGGTGTGTTGTACAGGATGAATTGAATTTCCTTCCTCATTTTCTAATAATCGATTTTATCTAAATGAATAGGGAATTGTTATGCTTGCACCCGCCACAAAATGAAATTGCTCAGCAAGCGGATTGTATGCAAATTTTGCGAACACAGGCATTGTTATGGGTTTATAAAGTCGGAAATTATATTGCAATTTCAGCTCTAAGTTGTTAATACCGCCTCTGTCTGCATTATACAGTCCCTTCCAGGGCGTAACACCCACGCCACCCCAAATGCTAAAGTCATTCCAACGATGTGCATATGAAAGTTCTGTATAAGTGGTGAAATTTCTTTTCCCTTCAACGTTTGGATCTTTTCCCGTAACTATTGTCGCCCACTTCATAGTTAGTGGAAACCACGGCAGTTGGTAAGTTATCATAGCATCCACAAAATGATTGGAAGTAGTGAGTCCGAAATCGAATGGTTTGGCTTCATTTGTCCACAACTTCTTTCCGGGAGAATAGATATCCCAAATGCCTATCCATAAGTTTTTTACGGGCGAGAACGAGACCCATGGCATCACAGTTTTATAAACCCCGTCGAAAGAGCCGCCGGCAAAAACACCCACATTCCAGTTCTTGTTGAAGAATGCGACACTTGGCTCAAAAGCCGGAGCCTCTCCAAACAGCGGTCCTCTGCCAAGTCCCCGCCAATGGTGCTGAGTAACATATTGAACATTACCAACCATAGTCCATGTTGAAGATTTGTCTATCTCTTCATTGGTTTGGGAAAAAACCATTGTAGAAATAAGAGCAAAAACGAGTAAAGCATTTTTTTTCATAAATTTAAATTTTATTTTTTGGTAGATAGAGACGTCATAATATGGCGTCTCTATCTATCACGATCACGATTTTCCCCCAAAGGTAATTATTTTTTTATTGTTCAAATCATTTAAAAATAAAATACACCGCCAGGACCAACAGCACAAATCCGATGATATGATTAGGTTTTATCTGTGACTGAAAAGCCACGTATGAAAAAACCATAAAAACCACAAGCGTAATAACTTCTTGCAAAACTTTAAGCTGCACCAACGAAAACGGTCCTCCGTTATTGATAAACCCTATTCTGTTTGCCGGAACCTGAAAGCAATACTCGAAAAAAGCAATGCCCCAACTAAAAACAATAATTCCAAACAACGACAGTTTGTTAAACCACGAATATTCCGCGAGTTTTAAATGTCCATACCACGCAAAAGTCATAAAAACATTGGAGCAAATAAGCAACCCGATGGTAAGTAAAGCTTTCATATTTTATTTCAAACAATTTGGAAGAATTTCTAAAAACTCCATACATTTATCATAATTCAGTTCGTAATAATTTACCCCTAAATGAATCGTCTCATAGTATTTTGCTTGATTATTTTTGTAATACTCTTCCGAAGGTATTTTCCAAAAATCATGGCCTAATTTTTCTGCAATAAACCATTTTTCAATCAATCTGGCTGCTCTTCCATTTCCATCACTGAACGGATGTATATGTACAAATCGTAAATGAATCAAGGAAGCAAAATAAAAAACTTCAATTTCATTAAGATCTGATGAAAGCAATTCGTTTAAATCCTGAAAGAACAATTTCATTTCTTTCTCTACAAACTCAGGCTCAACTGCCAAGTAAGTTAAACCGGCTCTTCCAAAAACACCAACCTGTTCAACTCGATATTTCCCTCTTTTACTCCTTATCAAGAAGGTATTCGAAAATATTTTATGACAATTCAACAGGTTTTCTTCATTGAGTGTATGGCCTTGTGCAAATTCATATGCCGCAATTAAGTCTTTTATTTCTTCAATTTCTTTTCCTACTTTGAATTGTTTCTTATTCATTTCATAATTCATGTAGGAATTCAAATCAACACTATTCCCTTCAATATTGGAAGAATAAACCGCTGAAGATTTGGTCAAATATTCAAATCCTCCACGGTTTTCCGAAAAGTCAAAATTTTTGATCAATTGAGGAATTTCTTTCCCAATTGAATCAGTATAGTTGTCTAAATATTTTCTTTCAGTTATGCTCATTTTTTTGTTTATTCACTTATTAAAAAAAGCCTGTTAGATACAGGTTATTTTGATATTTTTTTCAATATAGAAAACCAAATAACCAGAGTGGTATCTCGTTACGAAAACCAACAGTTATTCCATCAAGCACTAAAAAAGCATTATTTAAATCCTTGATTTGCTTTGTTGATTTGCTTTTACCGCCTATTTCAAAATAATATTTTCCATCAACGTAAAAGTCTGTGTGTTCCGTATAAGTTACTTTGTGTTTTTGTTGTAACTGATTGAAGAAAAAAGTTTCTCGTAAATTACCTATTTCAGGATTTTCTGCCGATAGTGCATAACTGTAATTGGTGTTTTGCAGATAGATTTTTTCAGGTTTAACCATTTGCCGCATACCGGTCGCTTTTTGTTTGAGCAACAAAACACAATGCGATTTTTCGAGCAGTTGCAGATAGTTCATCAAACTTACACGAGTAACATCCACCATTTGGCTCAATTGTGAAATATTGGGTGTGAAGGGAACCATTTCCGAAAGTATGTAAAACAGCTTTTTTATTCGGTTGATTGAGTAAAAGTCAATACTTTCTACATTTGGCAAATCACTCTCTATCACTGTATTGAACGTCTGCAACACACGTTCGCCATAACCTGCAATATCTTCCTGATAATATGGATAATATCCGTATTTAAGGTATTTTTGAAAAGCAGGTAGAGCATTTATTTCTTTGTTGAGTCGCTGTGTGATAGAAACATGATTTTCAAGAATATCTACCAGCGAAAACGATTGCTGTGAATTTTTAAGTAATCCTTCATAAATAAGAAATTCCCGAAACGATAATCCAAACAGTTGGTAATGTCTTACACGACGGCTCAAATCTGCATCAGCCTTAAATATCTGCAACATAGAAGAACCTGTAAAAACAATTTTTAGTTTAGGATAATCATCGTATATATTTTTGATTTCCTGTGCCCAAGTGGGATATTTGTGCACTTCATCAAGATACAACTCTTGTCCGCCAAGTGAATGAAAATCATCGGCGAGAGCATACAGCTTATGGGTTGTGAAATAGATATTATCCAGACTTACAAAAAGTACATTTTCGGGATTAGTACCGTACTGCTCTTTTATGTGTTGCAAAAGCATGGTTGTTTTCCCCGTTCCCCGTGCACCTGTAATGCCTATTAAACGGTTATTCCAATCAATTTGACTTTTCAGATAACGTTCAAAACGCATATCTGTTTCTTCTAACTTACGATAAAAAGCTGAAAACAACTGTTTCATGTCCTCATATTATTTTTCGCAAAGATACAAAATGTATTTTAGAAAATACAAATTATTATTGATTTTGTATTCTCGAGAACACAATCATGTTTTGTTAAAACTTTAGATTTTTGGAGGTTTGATAAAGGTACTATCTTTTTCTGATTGATTTGGTGTAGATATTTAGATATTTTCTTTTGATTGGTTTTATTATTTCTATTAGATGTTTGTTGAAATGTTTGAAGTTTAGATGGTAGGGTTTGCTAAGGGTTTGTGGTTGTAGGCAGACGTTTTGTCATTTTTTGTCTTTTTCTGTTATCCCGAACTCATCATATATATTAAACATTTCGGAAATACCTTGTTGCGTATTATCAAAGTTAAATTCACCAATTGCTTTTGCACGTTTAATTGCTTGTTGCAACAATGGTTTTAATCGTTGATAAATATCTTGTCGAGCGTTTTTAAAATATTTTTCTGTTTTATGGTAATCGGACAGGTATTTTTTAAGCTCTTTTTCCAATTTGGTGTATGTTATTTCACATTCACCATCGACAACAAACGAATATATTTTCCGTACTTGTGGTTTATTTTTCATTTTCGCCCTCCTCCAAATCAATGTAATAATCGCCAAGATTTGGTATTCCTCCAAGTTTTCCGATTTTATAAGCATTGTAAATATTGCTTGTGTCTCTAATTACAGAAGTGTCAAAGTCGGCAAGAGAATAAAGTTCCGTTGCAGAATCTGCGTTACTTTTGTCTGTAATCCATATTGCATCGTTACGGAAAATATCTTTATTATTCAAGATTTCACGGTGATGTGTAGTCGCAAGTAACTGTGAATGTGTAGAATTTACTAAAAATGATAACAAGAAATGTTGGAACAAATCAGGATGTAACGAAGATTCGAGTTCGTCAATAGGAAGAATTGCAGAATTGGTTAGGAGCAACTGTAAAAATCCGGCTAAACCCCAATATTTTTGTGTTCCCCGTGATTCGTCAGCATACCTAATTTTATAATTTTTGTTTTTTACATGATGCTCGAATTCTAAAAAATCCCTTGCCCGAACGTATGGGTCATTTTTACTAAAAAGCTGTGCCCACCGAAATTCTTTTTTCGAAATTCCTGAAATATTGAAATCAGCTTGTTTTAAAGATTCTACAATATTTTTCTCGAACAATAAATTCGTTAGTTCTTTTCTTTCGAAAAAAGCAATTAAATCTGTTTTTGGTGAAATAAAGTCTGTCAAATAGTGATTAAACCAATCCACCACATTTTTAAAATCGTCTATTTTTAAGTTTGTTTTTGAAAAACCGCCAAAAACGGTGTTGTTCCACAATGTGTTAGCTTCTAATGCTTTTTTTTCGAGTTTGTCAAGATTGATTTTATTGCCAAAAGTAATGCTTGTTAACTCGTACTTAAAATTAGTGTCTCTTTTAAAGACATTTGATTTATGAGAATTTTTAATATATAATTCTTCTCTAACAATTGCATTTTTATTTAGTTCTATTTCATAAAAATACCGAATATTGTTTTGTAGAAACTCAATCTCAAAAATCGTATTTTGATTTGGTGTATCTTCATCAAAAAGAAACGGTTCAAAGTCCAATGTTTCAGTTTTCTGAATTTTAGGTTTTAAAACTAAATCACGTAAAAAATCCAACGCTTTCAAAACTGTAGTTTTGCCCGAAGCATTTGCACCATAAAGCAGACAGAGTTTAAGCAATCGCAAACCATTGGTTTCTATTATATAATAATTTTCTAAGTGTTTAGATTTGTCTGCTTCAAACGACAATGTTTGTTTATCTTTTATTGATCCAAAATTTTGAATACTGAAATTTATTAGCATAACATTAAAGCATTAAGTTTGTAAATACGCTGCAAAATCACAAATAATATTTAAATAAAATGCATTTTATGGGCTGATATTTGTAAACGATTTACAAAAAATACATTATCTGTCAATTTTCTTGCTGTTCAGTAATTTTCTCTACATTGTTTTTCATCTTCCTCTGTTATTTTATTACTGATCATTTTTTCTTTTCGAATCTCCTCACAAATCAACAGAAGGTTTGAAAAGAAAAAACTACAAGATTTTACTTCCTGTAGTTTTCATTTACACAACTTTATGGACAGTGTCTGCCGAAATTTTTAAATCATGTACCAGCATTAATATTAGTCCATATTTCTGTTTATATCAACATCTCAATATTCTGACTTAAAATCAGTAAACTTTATGTTTTTTCTTAAAAGCTTTATTTATTTTTGATCGTTAGTTTTTAACCTTATACTCTGAATATGACTCTCTTACAAAATTTTTAACAGGTGACCATAATGTTAGATTATCTCCATTCCTTTCAAAAACTTTTCCGTGATTTTTTGTTCCAAAATTTGCCATTTGTTCAAAATTACTACGAAAATTATCAATTTTTTCACATTGTTTTTCAAAAAACTTAAAACTGACATTGTCCTTTTCAAACAAATATTCCATCGCTTTGATTAAAATTTTGCTATTAATTTGATGTGGTTTATTCAACCATCTAGGTACTCGCCTTTTAACTTTACCTATTTCATCTTCTATATAATCTGAATTATTCAGATTTAATTCAGTTTTTTCAATAGATTGATTCTCGGTTTTCTTAGATTCTGTTATATCAATGGTGTTTATCAATTCAATTTCTATATTTTTTAAGGCCAAATCAACAACTTCTTTGGGGAATCTTTCACAGGCATCAACTTGTATAAATTCAATGATTTGATTTTTGTACTCCTCTGACGTTAAATAGTCAACTGCTTCTAAACTTTGAATTTGATTTTTACAATAGTTTATTAGCGACGTGTATGTAAAAGTTTGTTTACTAAATAATTCGACAAATTTTAAACCATCCTGAGCATTATCATTAAACTCAACATTCATAACTTCCACAGGGACTTTACAGTTTTCATCTTCGTAAAAAACATGAATCCTATCGTTTATTAATAAACCAACATTTAATTTTAGTTGACGCAAATATGAGAACAACTGTGAATCATTTCTTCCTGTATATTTCGCTGTCGGTTTTTTAAGCTCCACAACAAATAAATCTTTTTCATGATCCTTGACTATAATGTCTGGCTTTAGAGAATTGCATACACTCTAAACTCCAGTCAAAAAATACGGGTATTTGTGGCAGATGTAAACGGGAAAAACAGTGTAGAAATGCCCAGGCCATTTAGCAATGATTACAACACATTTTACTCCTGTATCACCCCCATCAGCGACAATATGGTATTGATAACCGCGCATGATTACACTGATTGCAGCAAAATTCACCTCAACCGGGGCAGAATAGCCAAAGATACATTGGCTCCTACTGCACCTGGTATTCCAACAATATCTGCGATAGAAGGAAACAAATACACACTCAACTGGACAAAATCGACAGATAATTATATTGTGTCCCATTACGAAGTTTGGAACGATAATGAACTACTTGCAAGCACCCGATGGGATAATTTCATAACTATTGACATCCAGCACATGTCCCAATATAACATCAAGGTACGTGCACAGGATTATCAGGGTAACCATTCTCCATTTTCAGAAACGCTTGTTTTCACTGCCAGCTTGTCTAATCTGACTGATAAAACCCTGAAAGTGCATCCGACTGTTGTGCCGGATAAAATACAAATACAGCACAATAATCTGACTGATAAAACCTTACATGTCACCTCCATATTGGGTAAAACCGTTGTAAAGCAGATAGCATCTGATGGAGTTGTAAATCTTGCGGAGCTCAATCCGGGCATATACCTGCTATCATTGAAAGATGGCAAACAGACATATACCACGAAGATTATTAAAAAGTGATTGAACTGTTACTCAATTAACCGATTCAGATTTTATTTTTTCTAATACAATCCTGTTTGCGAATAATCATTAAACAGATACTACGGCGATGGTGTTTGTTAGGGTTATAGGTCATTGTTTGTACTGTTTCAATCTTCACGTTTTCTTACGGTGTGTTGTGTGGTGTACATTTTATCAATCTATCATAAATATCTGTTTTTGAAATGTATATATTAGAATCAAATTCTTTTCCTTCCTTCTCAATATTTATCAAGCCGAAATAATCCAAAAATCTATCAAAAGTCCGAATTGAATAACAATTGGTTGAATATCTTTCCAGTGTATCATAATTTGGCTTAACAGAATCCAATAATTGAGGGAATGCTTTGAAATACTTCTCAGCATAAAACGAATTTAATCGCTTTTCTTGTCCATATTTTGACAGCAAAATCAACGAGAACCCATAACCGAACTGCCCGATTTGGTTTTCGCCATATCCGTCATAGTAGGCCCAATTAAACTTTTTTGCAAAGGTCAAAAATATCTGTCGCAATAATTCCTCATTATTTCCAAGAATCTTACGGGATAATTTTGTTAAACTTAATTGCCCATTTCTCTTTTTAGCTAATCCTGCAAGTTCAATCAATATTCGTGTAAGATTGATTGTCATTGAGTCTGTCTCTTTGTATAATTTTGAAATTCCACTTTCGATGAGCTCATCTTTTAGGAATCCTTGACTATAAAGATCTGATACTATCTTCGTCGGTAAAAATCCCTTGTTTGTTAACTTAATCTCCCCATTTTTATCAATCAAATTGATTAAATACTTTATCTGGTTAAGTATTGGTATTTTTTTATAATCTGTATCGGATAGTTTTTGCAATTGCAGGGGATTATCAATTGCAAAAGTAAAATATAATATCTTTAGCATCTCGGAAGGCGAATATCCTTCAAACTCAGTTATCGGCCGATTATTCTGCCCTTTTATCGCCTGTTCAATATGTCTCTGTATGTCTTGTAAATTCATGTTATTTTATTTATTTTGTTCCTTTAACCGCTTTATCTCTTTATCAAAATCAGAGATTATTTTCTGAGTTTTATTGAATTCTGCGTATTCTGTTTCCGCTTTTTGGTCGGCTTTTGCTTTGGTTATTTTTCCTTTATCTGATAAAATATCGTATTTGCGAAAAGCAAGAAATTCGTTAATACTGGCGGAAAATTCCTCCATACTGAATGTATTTTCACGCTCTATCAGGTCTTCAATATAATCGAAATAGCCTGTTACGGCCCTTTCAAGGCGTTTAATATCTTTCTCGGGTAAATAATTTTTTGCAATAGTAACATCCGATTTTAAAATGCGCCCATCAGGGGAATTCTTCCAGGTTGTTAACCCCATATTTTCTTTTTTTCTGTCAGCTTTGTTATAAATGATTTCGGCTGCAGTTTGTCCGGTTATGGCATAGTGAAATTTGTTTTGTACCATGGCGTAAAACTCTCTTGTGGTAGGCGAATTACGATCATAATCGATACTACATTCAGCAAAAATATCGGTTATCTGTTGCCAAATGCGCCGCTCACTTGCCCGTATGGAACGAACGCGCTCGAGCAACTCACGAAAGTAATCCTTGCCGAACAGCGTCTCACCTTGTTTTAAACGTTCGTCATCAAGTACAAAGCCTTTCAGCATGTACTCTTTCAACACTTTCGTAGCCCATATACGAAAATGTGTGGCTTTTGCCGAATTTACCCGATAGCCCACAGAAATGATAGCGTCGAGGTTATAAAATTGTGTCCCTTGAGTTTGAGTTTTCCCTTCAATCGCACCATGTTGAGTGGTTGTTTCCAAAATGGAAACAACCACGTTCTCATCGAGTTCGCCTTCGTTGAATATATTCTTCAAATGCTTGCTAATAGCAGGCACCTGCACTCCAAACAGTTGCGACATAGCTTTTTGTGTGAGCCATAGTGTGTCATCTTTTACCACCGCTTCAATCTTCACATTTTCTTGCGGTGTGCTGTATAGAATAAATTGAATTTCTTTCTTCATTTTCTAATAATCAATTTTTGGTCTCTATTTCAATGAGTATGGAATTATTATACTTTTTTGTGAATCAAGTTTTGGTTGGCATGTTTTTTCCCTAAAAATACCCTCTATATGTTAATGTTACGAGAAAATTACCCTTTCCTCAAAAATCTTATCCCTTAAAAATAAAATACACCGCCAGGACCAACAGCACATCCGATGATATGATTAGGTTTTATCTGTGACTGAAAAGCCACGTATGAAAAAACCATAAAAACCACAAGCGTAATAACTTCTTGCAAAACTTTAAGCTGCACCAACGAAAACGGTCCTCCGTTATTGATAAACCCTATTCTGTTTGCCGGAACCTGAAAGCAATACTCGAAAAAAGCAATGCCCCAACTAAAAACAATAATTCCAAACAACGACAGTTTGTTAAACCACGAATATTCCGCGAGTTTCAAATGTCCATACCACGCAAAAGTCATAAAAACATTGGAACAAATAAGCAATCCGATAGTAAGTAAAGCTTTCATATAATTTAATACAATGTTAATAGGCACATTTATTATATCCTTATCGCCAATTCCAATTCACCATCAAAACCTTTTTTAATGATTTTTTGAAGCGTGGAAATACGTACATCTTTTATGTTATTCTCAACTTTTGATATGTAGCCCTTGTTTGTACCAACTTTCTCTGCAAGCTCTTCCTGGGTCATTCCTTTCGCAAGTCGAGCCTGACGAATGAGAAATCCAAGTTTAAATTCCTCGTATCCTTCTTCAAAAATCTCGCGTTTTTTAGTCCCTCGTTTTCCATATTGTTCGTCAATAAACTCATCAAGAGATCTTAAATTTTTATCATTTGTCATCTTGCTCATATCTCTATATTTAATTGATTTTTAACTTCTTAATTGTCGATTCATACTCCTCTTTTATTTTCAATGCTTTTGCAATTTCTTGTTTGGGGGTTTTCTGGGTCTTCTTCTGAAAACCGTTGGCTAATACGATTAAATTACCTTTATCAAAAAAACAAAATATTCTAAAAATATCGCTACCTAATTGAATTCGAATTTCATACAAGCCTTCAGTTCCCTCTATATGCTTTAAGTATTCTACCGGGACTTGTGGCATCGTCTCAATCAGACGAAATGTCCATAAAATTTTCTCTTTAACCTTCCGTTTTTGCTTCTTGTAAAAGTCAGCAAAATAATCTTTAAATAAGAATATTTGTCGTATTTTTTCGTTCTTCATACGAAGTGCAAATATAAAATAAGTTGCCCGATAATGCAACTTCAAATAAAAATATTTCCAAAATAATATCTCGATTAACTATTTTTCATGGTATCTTTAGGAAGTGAGCTTATAACCTTCTGACGGGGCTGAACTCCTGTAATACTACTACTTCACACACCATAGCATACATGGTAAATTGTCTTCATATTTTATTTCAGTTATTCTCATTTTTAGGTTTATTGATTAGCTAAATTAAAAATGAATTTAACGTAGTTAATTTGGCAACACTTTTTTCAAAGTTTGAATTGGCAAATATATTCCCAACTGTTCATAATTTAAAGTTTTTCAAATGTCTCATCACTTCTCGCTCAACCTGTTCAAAGTCGGGTAGATCTTTGATTTGGTTTTTTAATGAATTTTGCCATCGAGCTTTGTATTGCGGAAGGCGTTGTTCTAACTTTTTGAAAAAATCAGTTGGATTAACATCTTTATTCTCACATTTTGCAATAAATTCATTTTTGTAGAACTCAAGTTCTAATCCGTGATTTTCAAACAGATACCATATGTCGTAAAAATCCCTTGCTTGCATTCTTTGTATTATTGAACGTAATTTCTCTATAAGAATTTCTTCAAGAGAATAACAAAGCAATCTATGTTCTCTTTCATCTGAATATGGTATGATTACTTCTTTAATTTCAGGATTAAATTGTAGTGTTTCACTTTTAGAAATATCGACTTTCACACGTTTATTCGCACCAATACCGCCAAGAGGACCAACATAACTGATGTAAAAATTTATTCCTCCGTCTTCGTGTTCATTATCGTCAATAATTTCTAATGGAATATTTGCTTCTTATTTGACATACTCAAATACTTCTTTAAAGTATTCAAATATTTGCTGGTTAGAAATTGTATCGTCAAGTAGTGTAAAATCAAGGTCTTCCGAAAATCGGTAATCTTTAAAATAGACTTTCTTTAATGCTGTTCCTCCCTTGAAAACAATTGCTTGTGCAAGTTTTTCGTGCATAGCAATTCCTTGCAAAATCCAAGACAAAACATAATCTTTTTCTATTTGTTGGTCACGAACTCCCGCGGTTCTTGCAATTTTTTGTATTTCTCCCGGTTTTATCACGTGTAAATAGCTGTTTTTATGGTTTCTATTTCAATATTTTGACGAATACTCCATTTGGTTACTATTTTCCCCGATTTTGGAAGTTCAGTATCTAAAATCACAACAGAGTTTGTTCTTGCCTTTTGTAATTCTTCAATTATAGTGGTTTTTATTTCTAATATATCCAATAAAAATCCAAGACGTTTTAAAACAGCTTGTGAATTAAATTTAATAACATAATCTAAGAGGGTATCATATTTGATTTTTTCATGAGCCATGTGAATTGCTCTTGCTATTTCAACAATACCTCCTGAATAATCAGGCTTAAATAAACAATCGACAATTGTTTTTTCAAGGTCAGAGCAAATCACCTTATTAAAGTTATCTATCCATACTTTTTTAGCGCCAAAAAAATGCTGTTCATTATGGAAAATGAATTGAAACTCTATATTCTTCACTTTTAATATAGAGGGTTTTAATTGTTCTGCAACAACAATCTGTTCTTTCAATGACGGTTGGATAATTAAACCGTGTATCTGTAAAGCAGAATAATATCCAATATAATAATCAACTCCATTCACCAAATGTTCTGCAAGAAGATGCCAGTCGGGCATAAAATTTTCAGGGTTTTGTTCATAGGGAATGATGTAATACAAACCTCGTTTTATTCTCATTAATAAACCTCTTCGTGTCATATCCCTAAGCAGTTCTCTTAAAGCACTCTCTTTAGATTGTGGCAAAGCTTTTTTCGCTTGTTCATAGTCAAAACATTTTATACCCTGCTCATAAAAATATGTCAGGATTCTATTGGATTGTTTTGATATTAGCTTATTATTCATAACTTATCTGTCAGCTCAAAGCTGCCCGCAAAGATATAAAATATATTTTGATGATTTAATATTTTTAAGATGTTTTGTATCTGTTTTATCAGCTTAAACCTGATTTCATTTCTATAGATAACATCTTTGATGTAGGGTAGTATTAATTCGAATTTTTCGTACTTAAATCATTTAACTGTTTTGTTAATGTGTTGTACAATTTGTTTTCGAGTGTTTTCTCGTCAAAATCATCATCTGTCCAAAAAGGAATTTCCATCGCAGTAACAGTGATTTTATCTTCTGTATTGAAACCCGATACAATTTTAAAAGTGTCAGGCTCAGGTATATTGTCAGTCAAGTTCGGATATAAAAGAATAACATCTGTACAACCTCTACGAAATGCGTAGCTTGTTATTTGATAAAGGTCGGATTGTTCTATGCCTCTCTTTGGATCTTCTTTGTAATTTGACGAACGAAGTTTATATTTTGTATCAACAATAATCTTTTTTTCCGAATGTTTAGAAGTTAAAAAAATATCGTGTTGTATATTAAACACTTTTCTACCTGAATTATCTGTTGCTAGATATTCGTCAGATTTTTGATATTTTACATACCAATCTTTTGAAAAATGCTGACTTAAAAAACCTGCAATAAAATCCTCAAAAATATACTCCATCGGAAACAACAAACTCCATTGTGACAAATCGTAAACATTACTTGAATAAAGTTGTTGGCTTAATACCAATTTACAACTATCAAGAACTTTGTTATATTCATCAAAAAACGTGTTGAGTGTAATATTTTCCACATCGTAAATACTGCACGGAATCTCTTCCACTTCGTCTAAAATAAAAACAACCTGCTGAAGTATTTGAAAGTTTTCCGCAAACCTCGTTTGAGCCATTAAAAGCCGCGAACAATATTTGATAATACGGTTTACCTTATTATCAAACAAAAAAGGCTCATAATCACATTCAATATTTTGGAAATTTCCAGTTACTAAACTGTTTGCAATGTATCGTTTGAAATTAATTGAACCTCTTGGCGTCTGCATTGCTTCTTCAACAAGTTGATACATTGTCAAAGGTTGATTTGAAATGGTTTCCAAAAACTGACTTGCAATTAGGTTTATTATCAGTTCTGGAAATTCATAAATAGTAAGTCTGTCAAGATGCGCTTGGCTGAAAGGGAATCTCCATTTACGACAATAGTTAAACCAAAAAAAGACATGCCGAAGCATATCGTTTTTATCCTTTTCTATACACCTTCGAAAAACTTTTGGATAGATTTCAATTAAATCGTTTGTAGTCTGAATAAAACCAACGTAATTGTTTGCTCTAATTTCGTTATTTGAAAATCGTAAAAAAGGTTGATAATTTTCATCTGTTTTGTTTTCTTCTGATTCCTCTGCAAACTGAGCAAAATTACGTTGTCGCCAAATAGATTTGAGCGCATCACGCAATTCTGTGGGTTTTTCAACCTCTGCCCATTTGTCGTATTCAAACAACGTTTGTTTCATTTATCTTCGTGAAATTATCCAATTAAATATTCTCGTATCATATTCAACTTTCCAATCAGTTTCGTTGAAAATAGTTGAAACAATATCTGTTTTACCAGAAAAATACTCCATTAAAAGTGGAATAACTCTATTTTTTAAAGTTGTTTCAATAGGTTCATCTTTCATAAAGTAAGCATGTCCAATTAAAAAATCTGCAGAATTCTTTAATTCATAAATTTCTTCATTGATTTTTTGAAGTAACTCACTTGCTTCCGACTTCAACAAACCGTAGTCAGGATAAAAAGCAATAAGTTCAAATCTTCTGCGTAAAGCAATATCAATGAGTGCAATAGATTTATCTGCGGTGTTCATTGTACCAATGATATAAAGATTGGGAGGCACACCAAAGTCTTTCTCTCCGTTTGGCAATGTGATTTTCAATTCATTGTCCTCACCAAGTCTTTTATCATCTTCAAGCAATGTAATTAATTCACCAAACACTTTTGAAATATTTGCACGGTTAATTTCGTCGATAATTAAAACGAAGTTTTTAAGTGGTTCTTTTTGTGTAGTTGAAGATCTGTATTGATAACCCTTTACTCTGAGAAATTCTCTGAACTTTTTAATTACTTCAAGACTGTACGTCGCATGTTGTTTTTCTAAACCAGGTACATTTTCCAGTTTTTTAATATCTTGTCGGCTTTGAGCATCAGCAAGATAGATATTGATTAACGCATCGTAATGCATTCCAATTCGCTGGTTTTTCCAAAACTCACCGGGTTCCTTTTCTCCTGTGTAAATGAAAACTTCATCTTCAACCGAATAAACAGAGACATTATTTTTTATTGTAAATTTTCCGTTTTCTTCAATTTCAGATTCAACATAATCTTTGAATTCTTCAAATTTCTTCTTCACCCAATTTTCTTTTGAAATTGTCTGTTCGTCTTTCAGAGAGTTTTCGTAATTTTCTCTGGCTCGTTTCGCTATTTTGTAAAATATACCATAATGATTTTTGAAACTTAATTCATTTGTTGTCTCACTAACATTCGGACGAATTCCAACCATAAAATCTTCGTAGGAATAGTTCTGATGAAAGGTTACAAACTCTATTCGTCCCTGCTCACGCAATTCATCAAAAACAATTTTGTTTTGTCCATGTCCTTGTTCTTTTGAGTAACGTTCTGGCGATGTAATATATACTGCTTTGTCAATAGTATTGTATGTTTTACCCGTTCCGGGAGGACCAAACAAAATTTGATTTAATGGCAGACTAGGAGTAATTGATGATGTTGTGATTGTAGTCTTGGCTAAAATTGTAGCTTGAGCATTAGGTATGTTTAATTGTTCAATAAAGTCTGAATAACTTTTAATTGCTGCGGAATAAAAGCCTTTTTCTCCATAAGATATTGCTTTTGGATAAAAATATTTACCGCCTGATTTTTGATTCCTTTGTTCCCTCAATAATTCATCATATAACTCTTGAAGCTTTAAAAGACTATTTTCTTCGAAAATTTCTTTTTTTGTAATTTGGGTTAGAATGTCAATTGCTCTAACATAAGAACTTGCTTTATGGTTTTCTTCTCTATTTTTTAACCATGCGGTGTATTGTTCTTTGTAGTTCATGTTTATAGGATAATTAAAAATTACATCTATGTGTTCGTCAGCTACCTTTTGAATCGTGTTTCTGTAGCCACCGTAACCTTCTAAGTCAAACTCAGGAAATCTATCATCGTATTTAATTTTTAAAACTCTACCGTTTTTTTCATTTCCAGTTACTGTTCCAAACGCCTTTATTCTTAGAAAACTTCTTCCGTCTTTGGTAGCAAATGAAGATTTGATTGCAACTCTATCTCCAATATTTATCCCATTAACGACATCTAAAAATTTGTCAGTATATCCGTTTTCCCAGATTCCATTTTCAATAAATCTTTCTGTTTCGTCTGAACCATCCCAATGTGCTCCAAGAACATAATATGCCACATTTTTATTCATAGAATTTTCTGTTGTCATTATTCCAAGTAGTTGCTCATAATATTTATTGTATTGATTGTCGTCTGACGGATATGTGGTTATGTCTGTTAACGTTTTAATGACTAAAATAAAATTAATTTTCCAATTCCCTTTTAACTTCCAGTCAACTTTTCTAATACTATTGTAATCTGAACGATTTTTATCATATATGTAGTCAGAAGTTACCTCCCCAAAACCAAGTAATTCACCTCTGCCTTTTTTTACGATTATAATATCTCCAATATTGACTGTGTTTAAAAAATCATAATTTGCAGAAACATCATTCTTTTTAGAACCATCTCCACCATATGCTGCAATCAGAGCTTCTCTTATTTCCTCTTGATTGTCATATTGTCTGAGATCCTCTAGTTCATCCCAACCTAAAGCCATAATACCAAGTTCATAAAACTCATCCCACTTATAGGCATTTTCTCCCGGTGCGTAAAGCCAATATTTTTTAGACATATCTTGTTTGTTTTTCACTAGATAATGGTATCTAAAATTAAATTTCAAAATTAATTACATCATTTGCCTATCAGGCACCAACAACTTTTAGTAATCATATGAATTTAAATTCTTTTATGATTATTTTATCGTATGTCATTTTGGCCTGACTCAAAACGTTCAAATTTACATAATTTTCTGTCAAAAAAATAATATTTTTCATAAATCGGTTTATCGTAAAAAATTAAGACTACAAAACGTTTTCCACCAAACACCCCCTACAAAAAATCCCCCAACATCCCCTGTCTCTCAACCTTATACTTTCCCCTGTTTTCCGCTACCGTGCAACATGCATGAAAAGCGTCGTGTACCAATACCAAAACATGGTTATTGGCAATGGCTTCATCCATCACTGTTTTTTTGGCTTCCATGGCGGTAATGGGAAAGGTATCGTAGGCCGAAACCCAGGCTAAGGGAACATTGGCTGTAACGGGAATAAGGTCTCCGACAAACACAAAAGTATTTTGAGGATGTTGGGCGTAAACCACCAACTGACCGGGCGTGTGTCCACCAAATAATTTGACGGATACGCCTTCGCAGATAGCAGTCTCTTCAGCGACTAATTTCAAACGACCGGCTTCCAATACTGGTAACATATTCTCCGGAAAATAAGAATCCGCCTCTCTGACATTGGGGTTCAGGAAATTTTCCCATTGCGGTTTTCCTACCCAATAGGTGGCATTGGGAAAGGTCAAATGCAGATTTTTATTTTCATCGTAATGGGTACAATCGCCGCAATGATCAAAATGTAAATGCGTGAGTATCACATCGGTTATATCATGGCATGTCAAGCCGTAAGTCGGCAGCACTTCCTCAAAATCTATAATATCTTTGATGCCATAATATTTGAAATAATCCTTCTGTTTATGGCCGGCTCCCGTTTCAACCAAAATATTCCTGTCTGCCGTTTTGATTAGCATACAGCGCATGGTCAGTTTGCAGAAATTATCTTCGTCACAGGGATAACGCTTGCTCCACGCCCTTTTGGGCACCACACCAAAGCAAGCACCGCCATCCGCATGAAAATGTCCGGCATCTATGGTATATATCTCTTTTATTGCCATTTTTTTACTACTTTTGTTTCTTCAATTTTTAGTACGCAAAATTAAGTAAAAACTATATCCCGACCAATTCAAATGCATCATGTTCATTTCATAGCCATAGGTGGAGCAGCCATGCATAATCTGGCCATTGCTATCAGTCAAAAAGAAAATTATCGTGTGACCGGCTCTGATGATGAAATTTTTGAACCTTCCTATGGCAGGTTGAAAGCTCACGGATTATTACCCGAAAAGACAGGATGGTTTCCTGAGAAAATTCATCCGGGACTGGAAGCAGTGATCCTGGGCATGCATGCCAAAGCGGATAATCCCGAATTATTACGCGCCAAAGCATTAAATCTGAAAATTTATTCTTTTCCTGAATATTTATACGAACAGACCAAAGATAAAACCCGTATAGTGATAGGTGGCAGTCATGGTAAAACCACTACTACCGCCATGATTTTATACGTGCTGAACAAACTGAATATCGAAGTTGATTATATGGTAGGTGCACAAATTGAAGGCTTTGACAATATGGTTAAACTCTCTGCCAACACAAAAATTGCTGTGTTTGAAGGAGATGAATACCTGACCTCTCCCATCGATTTGCGTCCCAAATTTCATTTGTACAAGCCACATATCGCCATCCTGACCGGCATCGCCTGGGATCATATCAATGTGTTTCCTACCTTCGAAAATTATGTGGAACAATTCAGTAAGTTTGTGGAAATCATTGAACCTAATGGGTGTTTAATTTATTTTTCCGGTGATGAAGAGTTGAAGAAAATCACCTCCACTTTAAGAAGTGATTTGGTACCTCTGCCCTATTCGACTCCTGAATATGAAATTATAAATGGCACTACCTATATAAAAACCAAGCAGGGCTTAAAATCTTTGCAGATTTTCGGGGAACATAACCTGCAGAATTTGCAAGCTGCACGATTGGCTTGCGAACAAATAGGTGTTGAAGAAGATGAGTTTTATGAAGCAATTGCTGATTTTGACGGAGCATCCAATCGTTTGCAAAAAATTGTGCAAACTTCTACTGCTGTTGCTTACAAAGACTTTGCACACTCACCATCCAAATTGAAAGCAACCGTGCAGGCTGTCAAAGCGCAATACCCGAACAAAAAACTCGTTGCTTGTATGGAGTTACACACCTTCAGCAGTTTGACGCATGCATTTTTAAAAGAATACAAGGGTAGTATGTTGAAAGCAGATGAAGCCTTTATATATTTCAGTCCCAAGGTGATAGAACACAAAGGACTGCAAGCTATCGACCCACAAGATGTAAAAGAAGCTTTTGGCGGTAACAATCTGGAAGTTTATACGGATTCTGCGGCTTTACAAAGCAAACTCAGAAGTTTGAATTATGACAACACAGCTTTGCTACTCATGACTTCCGGCAATTTTTCGGGAGTGAATTTGATTGAATTTACCAAAGAACTATTGGGGTGCAATTAGAGTTTGGGAATAATATCAGCATTGGTTAAGATGAACAATTAATGAAGTTTATAATTTTGAGATGAACAGCAAACAAAAATTATTAGATCAGCGTTACATGCGTATGGCGCGTATTTGGGCGGAAAACTCATATTGCGAAAGGCGCAAAGTGGGTGCTTTATTGGTAAAGAATAAGATGATCATTTCCGATGGGTACAATGGTACGCCCTCAGGATTCGAGAATAATTGTGAAGATGAAAACAATATGTCGAAACCTTATGTTTTACACGCTGAAGCCAATGCAATCACCAAAGTCGCCCGTTCACACAACAGCAGTGAAGGAGCAACATTATACGTAACTGCCTCTCCTTGTATGGAATGCGCCAAACTGATCATCCAATCGGGGATCAAACGGGTAGTGTATGGAGAAGAATATAGAATTATGGACGGCGTTGAATTACTTGAAAGAGCCGGTATTGAAGTCGAGTTGCTGTTACTCGAAGAATTACATCAATCAAAATAAAGAAAAGAATGAAAAAAAAGAATTATTCGTTGGTTGCTATTGTCTTGTTGGCATTAATAGCCGGTCTTATTTTAGGAAACCTGCTCGCATCAAGGGAAAAACGGAAATTTAATGACAATTTCGGCAACATCTTTAAGAGCATTCTCAAAACGGATAATAAGATTTCCGAGATATTGCGCCTCATCGATACTTACTATGTAGATACGGTTGACATCGACAATTTGACGGAAGAAATGGCTATTGAGCTGATTGCGCAATTAGATCCTCATTCGGTTTATATTCCGGCAGATGAACTGGAGTTGGTAAACAACGAATTAGAAGGAAGTTTTTCAGGAATTGGCGTGCAGTTCAATATACAAAACGACACCATCACCATTGTGTCGGTGATCAGTGGTGGTCCCTCAGAAAAAGTTGGTTTATTGGCTGGAGACCGAATCATCACGGTAGATGATTCTTTGTTCGTCGGGAAAAACATCAATAACGAAAAAGTCATGCGCCGCCTCCGGGGTCCCATCGACACTAAAGTCAAATTGGGTATCAAACGTTATGGTACACCGGAAATGCTCGAATATACCGTTACACGTGGACAAATACCTGTTAGTTCCATTGACATCAGTTATATGGTTACACCCCAAATCGGACTCATCAAAGTGAACAAATTCGGCGAAACTACTTATTCTGAATTTTTAGTTGCCATCGCCAAATTGAAAAATGAAGGTGCGTCAAAATTCATCATTGATTTAAGGGAAAACAGCGGCGGATATCTTGATCGTGCCATCTCCATGATCAATGAATTTCTTCCTGCCAATCAATTGATTGTTTATACCGAAGGAAGGTCATATCCTCGCTACGATGCACTGTCCAATGGAACGGGAAGTTGCATCAACAATCCGGTGGTTGTCTTGATTGATGAGTTTTCAGCTTCGGCAAGCGAAATTTTCGCCGGCGCCATTCAGGACAACGACAGGGGAACCGTCATCGGCAGGAGATCCTTCGGAAAGGGTTTAGTACAACAGCAAAAGGAATTGTCAGATGGATCAGCCATCCGGTTGACAGTGGCAAAATACTACACACCATCCGGAAGAAGTATTCAAAAACCTTATCAAACCGGAGATGATGAAAATTACAACATGGATATATACAACCGTTTTTTGCATGGGGAGTTTTATACGCAAGACAGCATACAACCAACTGACACCATAGCGTATAAAACCTTGAAAGGGCGCACGGTTTACGGCGGTGGAGGTATTATGCCGGATATTTTCATTCCGCGCGACACAACTGAATATACTCCTTATCTGAATCAGGTGATCAATCATAACCATCTGTATCAGTTTGCCTTTAAGTACACGGACAAAAACAGACAAAAATTAATTCTTTACAAGAATTGGCAGACCTTAGAAGAATACCTCAATACTCAGAATTTATTGCGTGAGTTTGTTGTGTATGCTGAAAAAAATGGAGTTAAACCGGTTCAATCGGAGATTAAAAAATCAGGGAGTTTCATCAAGAGATATCTCAAAGCCTATATCTCGCGAAATATTCTCAGTGATGCAGGCTTCTACCCTATTCTGTTCCAGGATGATCCGACCGTAAAAAGGGCAATAACGGTATTGGAAAAAGAATAGAAGTTGATTTAGAACTCAATGACCTTCCCGTCTTCTGCCAAAATTGTGTTCTTAAATACGGCTTGGGCTTCTTTTAATACAACATTCTGATTGTTATAGCGCGCTGACAAATGCCCGATTACCAATTGTTTCACTTCAGCCAACCGAGCGATGGTTGCTGCCTGCTCCGCAGTTGAATGCATGGTTTTTTGCGCCCTCAAAACTTCTGCATTGGCAAAAGTAGCTTCGTGATATAGTAAATCAACCTTGGAGATGATGGGTACAATCTCTTCAGAATATGCTGTATCTGAACAATATGCATAGCTGATTGTTTCGTCCGGATCGGTGGTGAGCAAATGATTGGGTATGGTTTTTCCCTCTTCCGATATAAAATCAGCTCCTTTCTTAATGAGATTCCGTTGGGATATGGGAATTTGATAAAAGTCAATCATATCGCGGATGAGATGTCTGTCCTTAGGCTTTTCCTTAAACAAAAAGCCACTACAGGGAACCCGGTGTTTCAAAGGAATAGAATATACTTCCACAGAACGATCGGCATAAATCAGCTTATGTTGTGAAGTGTCGAATTCTTGAAAGCTGGCCTTGAAAGGGATGCCGTCACAAAAAAAATTCATTTGCTGTTCAAAAAGTTTTGTGATACCGAGCGGACCATGCACTTGTAATTCAGCAGTCCTGTTGAGTAAAGCAAAAGAAGAAATCAATCCCATCAAACCGAAGCAGTGATCTCCATGCAAATGAGAAATAAAAATATGATTCAACCTCGTATTTTTCAATCCCATTTGTCGCATGCGTATCTGGGCTCCTTCTCCGCAATCTATCATGTATTGCTTGTTACGTAACTCCAGGATTTGGGCACTGGGAAAATTATAACGGGTGGGCAAAGCCGATCCCGCACCCAATATGGTCAATTTTGCAGACATTGTATAAATTCTTAGCTATCGATTTAAAATTTTAGAACTTCACTGTCAGGAAGAAGAACAGGATTCACCCGGAATATTGAGTTGCAAATTTACAAAATTAATGATCTCTTCCTCATCATCCGGATGAAACCACCGAATGTCTTTATCGCTATTAAACCACGTTAATTGACGTTTTGCATACCTACGCGAGTCCTGTTTTACCTTTTGCACCGCTTCCTCCAAACTGCATTTCCCATCCATATACTCATACAGTTCTTTATAACCTACAGTGTTTAAGGAATTTAAATGTTTGTAAGGATAGTACAACTTAGCTTCTTCAAGCAAACCATCCTGCATCATCATATCTACCCGTTGATTGATGCGTTCGTACAATTCCGCTCGCGGTCGATTCAATCCGATTTTGATGATATTGAAATTTCTATCTTTTTGCTTGCCTATCCTGAGTTCAGAGTAAGTTTTTCCTGTTGTACTGCAAACTTCCAGGGCACGAAGAATCCGTTTGTGGTTTTGCATATCCACTACTTGTGTATGTTCGGGATCTAAACGCGTAAGTTCCTGCTGAATATATTCCAATCCCTTTTCGGCATAGATTTGCTGCCATTTTTTTCGCGTTTTTGCATCAACAGAAGGGATATCGTCGAATCCTTTACATACCGCATCAATATACATCATGGAACCTCCAACGAGCAGTACTACCGGATGTTTCACAAAAAGCCTGTCTAATAAAGCAATAGCATCCTGTTCATATTGTCCTGCACTGTAATGATCAAAAATAGAATGGGTTCCAATAAAATAATGCTGAACTTGCGACAACACCTCCGGAGTAGGGGCAGCTGTTCCTATTATCAGCTCCTTGTACAACTGACGCGAATCAGAAGAAACGATGGGAGCATCAAAATGATGCGCTAAGTTTATACTGATACTTGTTTTACCGACCCCCGTCGGGCCTAGTAAAACTACTAAAGTAGGATATGGAATGATATGTTTAGAAATAGAAACGGATTATATTAATCATCAAACATGCCGCTGTCATCGAAACTCATGCTGTCGAAACCTTCATCTTCCAACTCGGTTAAATCAAAATGTTCGTCACCGTAAAAATTTTCGTCAACATTGACATTCACGCCTGCAATCAATTCTTCATCCGAAATTGTTTGAGCAGGCGCTTCTCCTTTCGATAAAATACATTCCGGTTTGTCCATTCTAATACCCGGGAGAATTTCTGAAAGTTCCATATAAAATGCTCTCTCATTCAGTAAATCAAACACATAAATCAATTTTTGTTTCTCGTCGGAAATTAAATCCTCCAATTTGGTATCTTCCATGACGAAATTATCATATTCGGAATCGGTGTACATTTCTATCAAAGTAATTTCTTGCTCTTTTCCCCAATCATCACCACATAAAAAGAAACTGGTCAATAAATTCTTTTCATACTTCATTGAATCAAGTATTGCATGATGCAGATCCAAAAATGTAGCTTCAGAGTCAATGGAAATTACGCGAACAAAGTTATCTACCTCATCAGATAAAATAGTAAATTTAAAAACCATAGTATTTTCATAAATTTAATTTGGACGTAAAAATAGTCATTTCCTGTAAGAAACTCATCATAAACCCCAATAAAATATTAAAAAAATGAGGTTGTCTATTTTCACAGCAACCCCATCTATCACATTTACAAACAACTGAAACTGTCTACTCTTTCAATCTTTCTTCGATTTCCTTGACATTCTCTCTGAAGCTCTTGTCAAATTCCATCAAATCACTTACAATTTTACATGCATGCAAAACCGTTGCGTGGTCTCTTTGCCCTATCAGGTTGCCGATGGATGCCAATGAATTATTAGTCATTTGCTTAGAGAGATACATAGCAATTTGCCGTGCCTGTACCAACTCACGTTTTCTACTTCTGGTTGATATGGCGTCAACTGTTAACGAAAAATACTCACATACGGTATCGCGAATTCTTTCAACGGTTTGAACTTTTGGAGTGATGTCAACAATTCTGCTCACCACCTTTTCGGTCAGTTCCAAATCAATGGGTTGATTTGCCAATGTTGAATGTGCCAGCAAAGAAACCAATGTGCCTTCCAAATCTCTGACATTATCTGTCACATAACGTGCGATATAATCTATTACCTCTTCTGATATTTCAAGCCCGTCCCGATAAATTTTATCTTCGAGGATAGCCTTTCTTAATTCAAAATCAGGCTTTTCAATTTCAGCAGAAAGACCCCATTTAAAGCGGGTGAGTAATCTCTGCTCTAAGCCAACCAGCACCAAAGGTGAACGATCAGAGGTTAATACAAGTTGTTTACCCGTTTGATGCAAATGATTGAACAAATGAAAGAATGTATTCTGAGTAGCCGTTTTTCCTGCAAACTCCTGAATATCATCTACAATCAACACATCAATGGTTTGATAAAAATTCAGGAAGTCATTAACGGAATTGCTTCTTACAGCATCGGTATATTGAATTTGGAAAGTATTCGAAGATACATACAACACACGCTTTTCGGGATAAAGCTGTTTGGTCATTACCCCAATTGCGTTTGCTAAGTGCGTTTTACCAACACCCGACTGTCCATACACAAATAAAGGATTAAAAACGGTCTTCCCGGGCTCGTTGGCAATGCTGATTCCGGCAGTGCGAGCCAATTTATTGCTCTTTCCTTCTATCAAATTATTAAAATTGTAAGATGGATTCAGCTGGGGGTCTATTTCCGGAAGCTTGGGCCTGTGGTATGGACTGATATAATTGGAAGTGTTGACTGACGGTTTTGACTTTTCCATCCCGCCTTCACTGGGAATACGGGTGCCCGTTCCGGATGCCTGATCTATCAAAACCCTGTATTCCAAACGGGTTCCGTTCCCAACCACTCTGTACAGGGTCATGCGTAATAAGTCAATGTACTTCTCCTCAATGTATTCAACAAAAAACTGACTGGGTACCTGAAGTACAAATACCTGATTTTCGTATTGTAAAGGTATAATAGGAGCAAACCAAGTATTGTACGACGTTTCGCTGATATTATCCTTAATAATCTCAAGACACCGATTCCACAATTTTTCAGGTAAAATAGACATTAGTACAAGTACGCAATAGAAAAAATAAAACGAGTATTAAAATTTTAAAAAAACGTGTGCATTTTGGATGCATGTGACTTCTTCTTTTTGGAAAGAAGGGATACAAATTTCAGAAAGATTTTTCAAAAAACAAAACGGAAATTTATTTAGGTTTTTTTTACTTTTTGCACCGCCTTAATTATCAAGTGCTTAAAAAGTAACACTGGAAATCAGGCACTTACACACAAATAACATTAAAAATAATTGACTATAAGCAAGTTAACAATTTGATGTTTTTTTTATGATTTGCTATTTGATTTGATGCATAAGTACTGATTTATCAATCATTCATAAAGGAAAAAACTGTAAACAGAAATTAAAACAAAAGTCAAGGTTATTTAGAATAATTATAAATTAGCTTTATGAATTTTGATATGTTTTTAAATCTCACTTGACAATTTTCTGATGATTGAACTTTCATGTCTGCGAACATTCCATCAACAACGTAAAAAAACAAGATTGCAGGAAGTTTTTGCCAAGGGAATTACTGTATCTTTCTATTTGTTTTTGGAGCCAAACAGTGAAAAATGGACATATCTTTTCGGACTTTGCCTCAGGTCAATCAACAACTCATCTGCACTGTTCGACACATTCACCAAACTCATATATAAATTTTTGTCATTTAAAAGTAGTCCCAAGCTTCCCTCCGAATCATTTACTTTGCGCGTGATTTGATTCAAATCTTTGATGGTCACATCAACCTGATCCATGGTGGCCGCAAAATCAATTTGTTTTAAATTTCCACTAATAGCCGTAAAATCATCCGTTAACACATGTACATTATGAATCACCTTCGGAATGTCATTTTGCACAATTTTTTTGAGTGAAGAGGAACTTTCAACCAAGTCAGCTGTTGTTCTTTCAATAGATTTTAAACTATTCTGTACACTTTCATCCTCAACGAGTGTGCGAACCGACAACAGCAAAGAATCCGCCTGTGCCGCAATATCCTGAATTCTCGGCAATAAATCTGTCGAAAGTTGATCGAAAAGCCCGACTGCAATCTGTGATGGAAGTGTGTCTCCTGAAAGATGGAACGATTCCGTATTCTGTGTAAATAATAGTTGAATGGCTTTTCCACCCATCAAACCATCATCATAAAGTTCAATGACAGAATTTTTAGGAATACGAATGTTTTTGTCAACTGAAATCTTTACCATAAATGAATTTTCTTGCAGAAAATCATAATTGATACTTTCCACTTGTCCAACTTTATATCCTTTTATAAAAACCGGTGAAGAGGGTACCAGACCATCCAATTTTGAAAAATTAGTATGATAGTAGTGAACAGGTTTGAAAATATCGACACCCTTGAGAAAATTCAGTCCGAAATACAGAACAAATATCGCCACAACGGCGAGTATTCCGACACGTACCTCTCTAGACAATTTAAATTTTTTCATACTTTTCATTTTTTTATTTCGCAACCTTTCGAGCCTCATCGACCGGAATCTTTTTATCTCCCAGAAAAGCAACAATAAATGCATCCGGAAATCTTTTTTTCAACTCAACCCGAAGTTTGTCAATATCTTCGTACTTTGAAGAAGCACCAACTGTATATTTATAGTATCCGCCTTCCCTGTAACAACTCAGTTCTTTTAATCCTTTAAAATTTACATTTGTCGGACTCAATTCTTTTGTTGAGGCCGTAATCTGTAACTTAAACACAGGCTTTTGTTCAACAGTAATAATGTCATCATCTTCTTCCAGAACAAGCGTAGTAGTCGCTTCAACAACGACGGGCTGGTCAACAGAAGCCGAAGAAGGGCCTGACTGCTGTGTAGCGTCATGTATGGCGTCATTATTTACATAACCCAATTTTTTATCGTGGCTGTTTTTGTACTTCACAAAAGCTGAATAGATTGCCTGTGCCATTTCACGCTGTCCGTTAGTACTCGCCAAGTAAAGTTCTTCATTGTAGTTTGAAATAAAACCCAATTCGATCAATACACTGGAACAGGCAGAACGGTGCAGCACCCAGAATCCTGCCTGCCTCACTCCTCTGTCGAACCTTTTAGCGGATCCGACAAGTTGGTTTTGCACATGCGTTGCAAAGGTAATGCTGTTGTCTAAATAAGCATCCATCATGAACTCAAACATGATATACGAATCTATGGAGTTAGGATCAAACCCTAAATACTTCGTCTGATAATCATCCTCCAAGAGGATAACCGCGTTTTCAGCCATTGCCACGTCCAGGTTGGCCTGCGTTTTAGCCAACCCTAAGGTATAAGTCTCAGCACCATATGCTGTTTTGTTTTTAGCAGCATTCACATGAATCGAGATAAACAAGTCAGCGTTGTTATTATTGGCAATAACAGCCCGTTGTTCAAGGGGTACAAAAACATCCGTTTTACGGGTATAAACAACTTTAACGTTTTTCATGTTTTTTTGAACAAGTTCGCCCAACATCCTGGTTACTGAAAGTGTAATATCTTTTTCTTTAGATATCCTGCCCACCGCACCCGGGTCTTTTCCACCATGTCCGGCATCTAAAACCAACACAAAATCTTTGTCTTGCGAATACGTTAAAATTGGAAAAAACAGAAGAAGAACGTGCAACAAGCAAACAAAATACTTCATCGGACGATTGAATCCCATATGCTTAAAATGAAACATTTTCAGTTGAATGTTGCAAAATTACAATTTAATCCCGTTTAAGCTGTATAAATAGCAGTAAATTTTCCAATTTATGATAAAAAAACGTTATTTAATCGTATCACGCTATTATTTTACTAATTTTGCAGTTAAATTCATATATCGGTTTGTGTCGAATGGTTAATTGTAAAGTGCTGATTTCTACTTTTATCAGGACGAGCATTGTACTTTTCTGTATGATGGCGTTTCTTTTTTCAGCACAAGCTCAAAGGAGGGTACAAGCCAGTGAGGGCACACGCCTGCCCACCATGGAAACGCCTACTGCAGCAGCACAACCAAAAGACACTGCCAAAACCTCCTCTACCGGCAAATCAGATAAAATTGAAGATATCATACAATATCGCGCCAACGATTCAATTATATTATTGGGCAATGGTACCGCTTTTCTGTACGGAGACACGGAAATCAATTACCAATCCATCAATTTAAAAGCTGACTTTGTAAAAGTAAAAATTGACAGTAGTCTGATACACGCGCTCGGAACCGAAAGTGAAAGCGGAGAAATGATTGGCGAACCTGTCTTTAGCGAAGGAGAAGATTCCTACAACTCCAAAGAATTGCGATATAATCTCCGAACAAAAAAAGGATACATTCGTCATGTGGTCACTCAAGAAGGCGAAGGATATATCATCAGCGAGGACACCAAAAAATCGCCGGATAATATCTTCAGCATCAAGGGAGGTAAATACACCACCTGTGACAGTCACGAAAACCCGCACTTTTACTTAAGCATCTCAAAAGGTAAAATTAAGCCGGGAGCATATATTGTAACCGGACCTGCTCATTTGGTTGTAGAAGACGTACCCTTGCCCATCGCCTTACCCTTCGGCTTTTTCCCGTTCACCGACAAGTATTCTTCCGGAGTATTGATGCCGAGCTATACAGATGAAATGACACGGGGGTTTGGCTTAACAAATGGAGGCTATTATTTTGCCATCAGTGATTATATGGACCTGGAAATGAAGGGCGATATTTACACAAAAGGTACCTGGGCTTTGTCAGGCACCACTAATTACGTAAAAAAGTACAAATTTAGGGGTAGTTTGGGTATCAGTTATCGAGAGGACGTGACCGGTGAAAAGGGTCTGCCAGATTACAATAAGGCTAACAACATGAGTATCAGATGGTCCCATTCGCAAGACCAGAAAGCAAATCCCAACTTCACTTTTTCTTCCAGTGTCAATTTTGCCACCAGTGGCTATAACAAGAGCAATGTAAACGCTTATTATCGTCCGGAGTTAAATTCAGAGAACACCAAAAGTTCAAGCATCACCTTTACCAAACGTTTTGCCAGGCTCCCCTCTTTCAGCCTTTCGGGAGGCATCAATGTGAGTCAGCGCACCAAAGACTCAACCATCAATATGAGTTTACCCAACTTAAATATTTCGTACAGTCGTTTTTATCCTTTAAAAAGAAAAAATCCGGTCGGCAAAGAACGTTGGTATGAAAAAATTTCGATGTCATATTCCGGAGCTTTTGCCAACAGTATTCAAACCAAAGAGAATCAATTACTAAGCTCATCTTTTACGAGAGACTGGAGAAATGGCATGAAGCACACCATTCCCATATCAGCAAGTTTTAATATACTCAAACACATCAACATTTCTCCATCTTTCAACTATACGGAAAGATGGTATCTCCGCTCCGTCAAGCAATCCTGGGATGAGGATGCAAATCGTGTATTAAATGATACCACCGATGGGTTCTATCGTGTATTTGATTTTAATACGGGCATTTCGGCTTCGACAAAATTGTATGGATTTTTTATACCTATCCGCTCAATTTTCGGTGATAAAGTGGACAGAATCCGCCACGTACTCACGCCCAGCATCGGGTTTAGTTACAAACCCGATTTCGGAGATCCGAGGTGGGGATATTATGACACTTACATGAAGGGCGACAATGCAATAACATACTCTAAATTTGCAGGTTCGCTTCACGGCACTCCAAGCAGAGGCACATCTGGCAGCATCAACTTCTCTTTGGGCAACAACATAGAAATGAAACTGCGTAACGACAAAGACACCACCGGAAAAGTACCTTTCAAGAAAATCAGCATCATAGACAATTTAAGCGCATCGGGAAGCTATAATTTAGCTGCCGACTCCATGCGATGGTCTATGTTTTCTTCAAGCATACGCCTGAAATTACCCAACAACTACTCCTTGAGTTTGAGTGCCAGTTTTGACCCGTATATGTTCGCTCTCAACAGCGCCGGCAATCCCGTCAGGGTCAATCAACTAAGGTGGAATCACGGGAAATTCCCCAGGTTTCAGGGTACGAGCACTTCTTATAGCTACACTTTCAATAATGAAACTTTTAATAAACTGTTTAACAGAAAAAAGAAGCAAGAAACACCACCTGATACGGAAAACGACCAATCACCGGATGATGTGGAAAATCCGGATGTTCAACCAGGTGGTAGTAAACAAACGTCCGAACAAACTGGATTGACTGGTGAAGATGGTTACACAAAAATATCCATCCCGTGGAGTTTGTCCATTAACTATTCAGTACGTTTCGGAAATACAAATATTTTTAACAAGGAGAAGATGGAATACGAAATGGATTTTATGCACAATTTTAGTCTGAATGGAAGTATTTCGCTGACTCCTCATTGGCAGATAAGCGGCAATTCTTCTTATGATTTTAAAGCAAAACAATTTACCTACACCAGTATTTCCGTCAGAAGAGACTTGCACTGTTGGAATATGTCGGCCAATATCGTACCTTTCGGGGTTTATAAGTCATACAACTTCCACATCGGCGTAAATGCAAGTATGCTGTCTGATTTGAAATATGATAAAAGAAGTGAATACGGAGTGAACAAGATAACCTGGTATTAGTGAGTTCCGGGGTAGCGGGGTGCGGGGGTGACGAGTTCCGGGGTCGCGAGACAGCGAGGTAACGGGGTCTATCATGAATTTAAAATACATACATTTATAAACAATTTTATTCAAAAAAATGAAAATTTCAACAAACAAATTTGTATCCACTGAATATGAGTTATTCGTTGACGGACAAAACGAGGGTGAATTGGAACTCATGGAAAGGGCGACTAAAGAACAGCCCATGTGTTTTGTGTTTGGCATTGGCATGATGCTGCAAAAATTCGAAGAAAATCTTATTGGTTTGGAAGCCGGCAGTAAGTATGAATTCACCATAGATGTTGATGATGCCTATGGAGAATATTTGGAAGAAAACATCATTGACCTGGATCATTCTGTTTTCGAAATCAATGGAAAACTGGATGATGAAGTGATATTTGCGGGGAATATTGTACCTTTGATGGATTCTGAAGGTAACAGACTGAATGCGCAAATTTTAGATGTAAACAATGAATATGTAAAAGTAGATTTGAATCATCCTTTAGCTGGTGAAACCTTGCATTTCAAGGGAAAAATCCTTGAAGTCCGTGATTCAACAGAACAAGATTTGAATAAATTTCTAGGTTGTAGTGGATGTAGTGATTGTGGGGATGATTGCAATTCAGAGCATCATTCACACAATTGCGGATGCAAATAAAACCATTTTCTCGTCAACAATCAATTATGTCAAACACCATAGGCAAACTATTCACTTTTACCTCCTTTGGCGAATCGCACGGGAAGGGTATCGGTGGAATAGTAGATGGTTGTCCGCCGGGCATTGAACTGGATGAAGCTTTTATCCAACAAGAACTTAATCGCCGCAAACCGGGACAGTCATCCATTGCTTCACCGAGAAAAGAAGATGATAAGGTAGAATTTTTATCCGGAACTTTTGAAGGCAAAACCACCGGAGCTCCCATCGCTTTCATCATCCGGAATCAAAACCAAAAGAGTCGGGATTACGATCACCTAAAAGACATTTACCGACCTTCTCATGCGGATTATACCTATCAACAAAAATATGGCATTCGTGATTACAGGGGTGGTGGACGTAGCTCTGCACGTGAAACGGCAGCTCGTGTTGTGGCAGGAGCTTTAGCCAAATTAGTGCTGAAAAAGATGGGTGTTTGTATCCGGGCCTATACTTCGCAGGTTGGACCTATTGCAGTGACAAAGACTTACGATCAGCTTGATCTTTCCTTGATTGAAAGCAATGCTGTTCGTTGTCCCCAGCCGGAAACAGCCTCAAAAATGATGGAGTATATCACCCAAATGAAAAAAGAAGGTGACTCAACAGGCGGTATCATCACCTGTGTTGCGAAAGGTGTACCCGTTGGACTGGGTGAACCTGTGTTTGACAAGTTGCACGCCCGCCTGGGAGCTGCCATGCTGAGCATCAATGCTGTCCATGGTTTTGACTATGGTAGTGGCTTTGAAGGTATTGCTATGAAAGGCTCTGATGCGAATGACGCCTTTATTTTGGAGGATGAAAATGTGAAGACTCGCACCAATCATTCAGGAGGAATACAAGGGGGGATCAGCAATGGTTCAGACATTTATTTTCGGGTATTGTTCAAACCTGTTGCGACCATTTTCAAAAAACAAGAGACTCTCAACACGAGCAAACAAGCTGTTGAATTACAAGCCGAAGGGCGACATGACCCTTGTGTACTACCAAGAGCAGTACCTATTGTTGAAGCGATGACTGCATTGACCTTGGTTGATTTATTACTGATTTCAAAAGCGACGGTATGGGTAAAACAAGTAAGTGGATAGTTATCATCAATCTAAAATCCGGTAAAAAACATTTTAGAGTTCAGATGAACTATCTTCTCAAGAAATTAGATGAAGCGGGTATCCCCTATCAGCACAGAATTACGGAGTTTGCAGGCCATGCAATACTTATCGCCAGAAATTATGCGCGACAAGGATTTCTGAATTTTTTGGTGGTTGGTGGCGACGGCACCATGAGTGAAGTTATCAACGGGATTTTCAGTACGGGCATTCAGGAAAAAAATCAGTTAAAAATAGCTCAAATTCCCCGGGGAACGGGTAATGATTGGGCAAGATTTTGGGATATGACACGTGACTACAAGGATTCCATACAAATATTCCTACGAGGAAAATCACGTAAAATCGACATTGGAAAAGTTGATTTTGTGATGGAAGGAGAACGCAAAAGTCGCTTTTTTATCAATTCTGTAGGATTTGGACTGGATGCAGCTGTTGTTCACCATACCAACCGATTGAAACGTTATGTCGGCAGTCATTCTTTTTTATATCTTCTCGCCTTACTGGCAGCCGTTTTCAGGTTTAAATCCAAGCCTTTCAAATTATCTGCTAAAGAGCGAACAATGGAGGGTTCACTTTTCACTATGAATATCGCCAATGGTTGCTACAGCGGCGGTGGTATGAAACAAAACCCTCATGCAGTACCGTATGACGGTCTATTGGATTTGATGATGGCAAGGAAACCTTCTTTCAAAGACATCATCACCGGCTTGCCACTAATTTTTAACGGAAAACTATTAGAGCATCCGGTGATTGAATCTTTCCGTTCACAGAAAATTTCTCTTCGCACACAAAATGGGCGATATTTTGAAGCCGATGGTATCACCGTATATTATACACCTCCGGTGGAAGTAAGCATCTTACCGGGAGCAATTGAGATGGTTGTGCCATGAATAAGTTTTTCAACTTGACAAAAGAAGCTTGACTTGAAATCGAGTAGAAAAACAGGTTTATAGCACTATTTTCCTACTCGACCAAGTGATTTCTATCTTACAGCATCAACTTCATAACTTGATTTCCAATCATCAATATTACGACTCCTTGTTTCTGAAGCGTTAAGTTATTATTCCCTTCTTGAGTTATGGCGCTGTATATTTTTTGTCCAAACAAATTGTATACTTCAACAGACAAACCGGCAACAGCATTGAAGCTTACAGTACCATTTTCCACAACAACTTCAGTTTTAAATTCAATACCATCCACTGTAGTTAACTCAGTGCCTTGTGGAGAAGGCACCTGTGTCTCAAAATCATCTCCGATATTTTGTGTGTAAACATATACATTGTTTTCCTTCTTTCTGCCGGCCGATCTGGTCTTAGAAGGATTTGCAGTCATGGCACTACCCCAAATAGGCAGCGGTTCTTTCCCGAAAGGCAGATAATCTTTGAAATATTGATTTTCAATTATAGTACTGATCATCGACTTATCAATTGTTTGAGGAGTGTTCACGGTATACAAAATCACTTTACCACCATCAGCAGCAAAATTTACGGTAGACTCCACATCAGGAGTAAACAACTGATCACCGTATTCACCACCACTGGCACCTTGTATTAAGAAGTGAGAGCGTGCCGGAATGGACTTATCTGCAGGTATTTCGATGATATTGGACGACTCCCCATCCCCGGCTTTGGTATAATACTGCACACTCCAACCACCAATGTCAACCGGATTATCAGTGGTGTTGTACAACTCTATATAATCATTGCTATAAGGTGCGCCGGAATTACCTCCACCGCCAAAAACCTCGGTAATAATTACATCGGGGAGATCAACAACTGCTGATGCATCAATGGCTTTTCCGCTTAGGACTTTGGTAACATCATTAGCTCCGGCACTTTTTAAGTTAAGTAAAGCACTGTGTGTTCCAACTTCTACCGGCTTATAAGTAACAGTTAAAACTTCATTATCAACAACTCCTTGGGTATGAGCAATGGAATAAGCAGACAAAGTAAACAGATCCGCATCTTCACCGGTAACCGTCAAGGAAATATCTTCGGTCAGATTAACTCCTGATACCGTGATGGTCTGTTCGTCTTGTTCAAGCACAATTGCAGACATAACAGGAATTGTATGTTCCGTAACAACAATGGTCGGATTGGTTGAGTTTATTTGTGAAGGAACTGAATTATAAACCACCACATCATCTATAAAAATATTGGCAACGTTATCCGTACTGCTCTTGCCTATGAAAGTAAGACTTTCAATATTCGCATTGTCTGCTAATTGTGACTTGGACAACTCATCACCAATAAGTTCCCCATTTATATACAAATCGAATTTAAGGGGTGAAACGGAACAAGTTGAACCATTATAAGTATAATTGACAGTACCGGAATTCTGATTATTACCTATAATCTCGATACTATGCACTACTCCTTGACTAATCTGATTTTTTGTCAAGCCGGCAACGGACCATTTTCCAGATTCTCTAAACTGTAATTCAACAATCCCATCTTCTTTAAAAGTAAAATTCAAAGCAACAAAAGATTGAAGTCCGGTAAAATCACCGCTATTGGCATACATGGTTCCTGCACCCTGTGAGAACACCCATGCCCCCGAACTTGCCGTCGCATTGCCTTCAGCATCACCGAACAAGACTTTAAATGATGTATAAAACTCTTTGCCGGCTGCGTATTCAACAATAGGGGAAATTTTCGTTACAGAAGTAGTAGCGGAAGCCACTCCCCTGACCAGTGCACCTTCAGTCATTAAGACATTCGGGGTAGCAGTTAAAACGATTGGAGCATTCGGAGCAACTGCACCGGCTCTTACAAAAGAAGTCCCGGAACCGACAGGCCCAGGTAAAAAATCTGTAGAGGCTGTTTGGCCGGTATATTCTCCGACATCATGGCCAAATGATTGACTTGCAGTCTGACCGTTCACTAAATGAACAGACAGAGTCAAAAATAACGATAGCAGTATTTTTTTTAAAAAAATAATTTTATTCATAAACAGTAAACTTTAGATAATTAATAATATTTTCATTGTAAAGCCGGCTTCGGATTAAGTGCGTTTTAATCCTGTTAAATGAACACAGTCTGATTATATCAACAGTACATCCATGACAGATCAGGTCAAGAGGATTAAAAAGCTCCGCAAAAATAGCTATAGAAAAACAAAGATAGTATGTAAAAAGTAAAAAAGTTGACTTTAGGTCAAAAATTTTTACCATTTACTTTTTGCAAATTTATAAATTTAAAGGCAAAAGGTAAATATAATGGGTTTAATAGGCACAATTAGAAATAAATCATTACATTTGCATGCTTTTCTAAAAAAGAAGCAATCCATCTTAGTTACTTTATTGTTTTATTACGAATCCATCTCTTTCGGATTTCATTTTTTAATGTCGTATGAAAAATAAGTATGTTGATTTAATTGAACAAACCTTCGAGTTTCCCAATGAAGAATTCACTTTGGTTGACAATGAACTTGAATGGTTCGGTGTTCCTTTGATGGACATCATCAAACAATATGGAACCCCACTAAGAATCTCATATCTTCCTAAAATAGGAGATAACATACAGAGAGCGAGGCGCATGTTCAACGTTGCCATGGCGAAAGTGGATTATAATGGCGAATATCATTATTGCTATTGCAGCAAGAGTTCTCACTTTTCATTTGTCATGGAAGAGGTACTTAAACAGGGAGTTCATCTCGAGACCTCCTCTGCTTTTGACATAAACATCATTGAATCTTTGTATGAACAAGGACAACTTAATCAAGATACATTTATCATTTGCAACGGATTCAAACGCCCTCAATATGTTGAGAATATTCAAAAACTTATTCATCAAGGCTTTAAAAATGTAACCCCAATATTGGACAATAAATTCGAATTAGACCTGCTTTTGAAAAATTTTGATCACGAATTTAATGTCGGTATTCGGATTGCATCTGAAGAAGAACCCAAATTTGACTTTTATACTTCACGTTTAGGTATTCGGTACAAAGATATTATACCTTATTATAAAAATCACATTGCCAATAACAAACAGGTAAAATTAAAGATGCTGCATTTCTTCATCAATACAGGCATAAAAGATACAGCATACTACTGGAACGAACTGAACAAAGCCATCAATTTGTATTGTGAATTAAAAAAGATATGCCCCGACCTCGACAGTCTGAATATCGGCGGGGGATTCCCTATACAAACCCATCTTGATATGGTGTATGACTACGAATATTTAGCTGAAGAAATAGTGGCACAAATTAAATCAATTTGTGAAAAACATGAGGTACCCGATCCGGATATTTTTACTGAATTCGGATCTTTTACGGTAGGAGAAAGTGGTGCTATGCTTTATTCCATTGTCAATCAAAAGAAACAAAACGACCGGGAACTGTGGAATATGATTGACTCATCGTTTATGACTACACTTCCTGATACCTGGGCAATTAATCAACGCTTCGTCTTTTTAGCCATTAACAATTGGGATTCTGAGTACGAACGTGTCAATTTGGGAGGATTAACGTGCGACAGTGAAGACTTCTACAATGCTGAAGTTCATTCCAATGCCATCTTCCTGCCAAAAATACAGCAAGATAGGGAACAATATATAGGTTTTTTCCATACCGGAGCTTATCAGGAATCATTAAGCGGATATGGCGGAATTCAGCACTGCCTGATCCCGGCACCCAAAATGGTTATCATTGATAAAGATGAAGACGGGGAATATTACACCAAACTCTTTGCTAAAGAGCAAAGCTACAAATCGATGCTGAAGATTTTAGGCTATTGATAAAGGAGGTAAAGTCCACCCAATCGTTCAAACTCGCTGCCGCGCAGCTCAAACATAAACGATTCTTTACGTCAACCTCACTTGTTTTTTGGCTCACCAGGCAAGGTCGAGTCTCATTGAACAAGGGTTAGGCTACTTTCCTCTTTGGCACTTATGAAACACCGGCATTTATCTTGTTTTTCAGGGGATTGGCATACATCTCAAGAATTTTGGTTTTTAGAAAAACCGTATCTTTTTCTTCTAAATCGATTTTCTCGATTTGTTTATCCATGTATTTTTCAAAATCTATTTTTTCCCGGAGAGAATAAGACTGATGGAACCTTTCGGTGGTATGCAACATATCATAAGCAATCATATTCACCTTATAAATGGTGTAATTGCCGTGTATTTTCCGGTCAATCAACTGAGCAATTGCCTTAAACAACTCATTGCGAGCAGGATACTTTTCTTGTAAATCAAATAATTCAGAACTAATTTCCGGACTGATCTTATAAACCACTCTCCCTTTATAACCCATCAAGCCGGTTTTCATGTTGAGCAAATCATCTTCAGGACTTTTAAGATGTCCCGGATTATCCCTTTTTTGTTGAAATTCTTTCGCTTTCAGATAATCGCAAGGATCGTATTCGTACGAAATAGTCAGGGGACAAATATGCAATGCTGCTAAATTTTCCGCAACACCACCTGAAGAACCTCCCATATTGAACATTTTCAGCAAACTCTCCTGCGTTCTGTCATCGGCATCTTTTGCCCTACCCTCCCGTTGAGCAATCCAGACGGATTGATTTTTATCACGAATAGTATGTGCAATATAAGCAGAAAGTAACTGTAAGGTTTCGAGCATTTGCTTTGCACCTGGACTGCGCCTGACAATAAAACTTTTATTTACCCTTACAAAATCCTCTATCCATGGATATATCAAAAGATTATCACCTATGCCAATTTCTACCGTATCCACACCATTATCAACAAGTTGACTACATAAAAAGGCAGCATCCAACACGATATCCCGATGATTGGAGATATATAAAACAGCACGATTCTTATCGATATTTTCAAGTCCGGTCAATTCAACACCCTCAGTAGTATTTTTTTCAACCATCTTCACAAAACGATTGACAATAAACTTCTGAAAATCGTAGATATTGTCATAGTTAATGAGAAGTTTCTTCAGTTCATCGGTAGAAGATTGAGGTGACAACATCTTGAAAAGATTCATGAACTGGGGCTCGTTACTCAAACGTTCGAGCGCGACAGGCATTTCTTCTGCATTATAACACCGTATGGAGTCGAAATTCATAACAGCCATATCATCTAAAGAGAAAAGTCAAGTAAATAAAAATTGCCGGTGCAACCATCAGCATGCTATCAAACCGATCAAGTAATCCTCCATGTCCGGGTATGACATTTCCGGAGTCTTTCACATGAACCGTTCTCTTCATCAGCGACTCCATCAAGTCTCCGAAAGTACCGAAAACCACAACAATTACGGCAAAAAACAGCCATGAAACCAAACTGATATCAGTGATGAAGATGGAGCACACATATCCAACTAATAGCGCTACTAGGGTACCTCCTGCAAATCCTTCCCATGTTTTTTTAGGCGATATTCTTTCAAACATTTTATGCTTCCCTATCGCCATCCCAACGAGGTAAGCACCTGTGTCGTAAAGCCAAATAGTGGCAAACATGGCAATCAACAACCATGGATGGTAAGTCTTATCTATATATAAAATATAGTTCAGCAAGGAAAATGGCAAAGCAATGCAGACCTGTCCCAGGAGAAAATAAGCCCAATTATGCAAGGGATTTTCTTTCTTGCGATACAACTCAAGAATAAGTACCATCACCACGTAAAGTGCATAAACAAAATAAATAAAATACCGCAACAAACCAGAGGCAAAGAAAAAAGAGGTGAGAAACAAAATTACACTTCCCGTAACGGCAAGTATCGGGCTTACTTCAATTTGGCTTTGGACATTGGTTAATTTATGAAACTCATAAACTGTCCACGCAGTGATAATGACAAATACAAACGCAAAGGTATACGGACTGATGAGTATTGAGCCTACAACAATCACAACAAAAGATAATCCGCTCAGTGTGCGTTGCAAGAAATTATTCATGGAATCTTACGGGTTCTTTTATTTTTGCTGAACAAAGATAATTAATTCTTTCGGACCATGGGCGCCCAGCACCAAAGTTTTTTCTATATCTGCTGTCCTGCTAGGACCGGTAATTACTGAGACTACGGAAGGAAAAGAAGATTTTTTATACTTTTGCCGAACACCTTCCAATGCCGCATGTAGCTCGTCAACCAACTGATTTTTATGTGCAATGACGATGTGAATGGATGGATACACGTGAAGCTGCCTTCCTGCTTTTGAAGCAGAACTAACCAAAACACTTCCCGTTCGTACTATCAAATACTCACATCTTGTGACTGCCGCCACCAAATCCTTCAGACTTTCTTCATCAGTATCAACAGGAATCTTGTGTTGATGTAGTTTTTCTGCAATGGATGCATCCCTGGTAAACAGACCCGACAAACTTTTTTTTTGCATCAGATTTGACATTTTTTCATACATATCTTGTTCATCCTCACAAAGGATACACTCGCCTTTTAAAGACTCAAGCATATGACAAAAATAAGCCATCTTATCCTTCTCAGAGAGAGAAAGGATATCATCCTGAAAAAACTTATTTTGAGAAAGGTCCTCTTCCAAACATTCGGCTTGACCGTCTTTGGGATCATTTGTAATGGTCCGGCTTGCATAAGCACGCTCCATTCTTTCAAGAATTATCTGACGTGAAGATGGTTGCTTCATTCATATCCGTTTTATGCTTCTTCGGTGTTGTCTGATTCGTTTTCAGATTTTTTTGTGGTTTGACCCTCCTGCTCTTGAGTCTGAACTTTCTCCTGAGTTTGCTCGGTGGTTTGTTCAGCTGTTTGTTCCTGAATTTGCTTTTGATCTTTCTGATCGTCACTTTCATTTTGCAGCATCAACTCATCATGTCGCGATGCCCAGGGACGCGGACCAAAAACTTCTTCCAGATCTTCGGCAAAAATCACTTCCCTCGCCAACAACAAATCTGCTAATTTACGATGGCCATCAGCATGTTGTCTTAAAATTTCTTTAGCGCGCTCGTACTGCACGGCAACAATTCTCTTGGCTTCGGCATCGATCAACTCAGCAGTTTTTTCACTATAAGGTTTGGTGAAACTATACTCATGTGCTCCGGTAGAATCATAATAACTCAGATTAGGCAGTTTATCACTCATTCCAAAGTATGCAACCATGGCATAGGCTCTTTTTGTAACCCGCTCCAAATCGTTGATGGCTCCTGTTGAAAGTTGATTGAGAAAAATCTCCTCAGCAGCTCTTCCACCCAAAGTTGAACACATTTCATCTAACAAATGATCACGTTCGGTCAACTGGCGTTCCTCCGGCAAATACCAGGCTGCACCCAATGCTTCTCCCCTCGGAACAATGGTCACTTTCACCAATGGGTTGGCGTGCTCAAGCATCCAACTGATCGTGGCATGTCCTGCTTCGTGATAAGCAATCGATTTTTTCTCGGATTGGGTGATGATTTTATTTTTCTTTTCCAGACCTCCGATTATCCGGTCAACAGCATCCAAGAAGTCTTCTTTACTCACGGAAGTCTTACTTTTTCTAGCTGCTGTCAAAGCCGCTTCGTTACACACATTGGCTATATCCGCTCCTGAAAAACCCGGGGTCTGTTTGGCCAAGAAGTTAACATCCACCGTTTCGTCGATTTTTACCGGACGCAAATGCACATTGAATATTTCTTTGCGTTCGTGAATATCCGGCAAATCAACATGAATTTGTCTGTCAAATCGACCGGCACGCAACAAAGCTTTGTCTAATATATCTGCACGGTTAGTGGCAGCCAGGATAATTACCCCACTGTTCGATCCAAACCCATCCATTTCCGTCAGCAATTGATTCAAGGTATTCTCTCTTTCATCATTACTTCCAAAATTGGGATTTCTTCCGCGGGAACGACCCACCGCATCAATTTCATCAATAAAAATGATACAGGGTGCTTTTTCTTTTGCCTGGCGGAACAAATCGCGAACACGCGATGCACCAACTCCAACAAACATCTCAACGAAATCTGAACCGGACATGGAAAAGAAAGGAACATCTGCCTCTCCGGCAACTGCCTTGGCCAATAGGGTTTTACCGGTTCCCGGAGGTCCGACCAACAAAACTCCCTTAGGTATTTTGCCACCCAAATCAGTATATTTTCCGGGATTTTTTAAGAAAGATACTATTTCCTCTATTTCCTGCTTGGCCCCTGCTAATCCTGCCACATCTTTAAAGGTCACCCTGTCAGCGGCGCTGCCCTTGTCAAATAACTGTGCCCTCGATTTGCCCACATTGAATATACCTCCGGGTCCACCTCCGCCCTGCCCGGACATCCTTCTCGTCATAAAAACAAAGAAAAGGATCAACAACAAGAAAGGCAAGATACTGTATAAAAAAAGTTCTAAATAATTCTTGCTTTCTTTGTATGACACGTGCTGAAATTGTATTTCAGAAATGAATTCATCAAATTTTTCAACGCTTGAAATCCTCACCGATATCTTTCTGTCGGATTGGTAAGTTTTATATTGCTCTCCAAATACTTCTTTTAAATACGGAAGGCTATCTTTCACAACAGCCTCTACCTGATTTTTCTGTGAAAAAACTTCTATGCTTTCGATATAGCCATCTGCAACATATTGTTTAAAAACGGGATATGATTCTATTTCTTTGATTGCAGACCTATTTCCCCAAAAACTATATCCTAGCAAAATCAAAATAATGATCCCATACACCCAAAACACATTGATTTTTGGTTTCTTTCCCGGGGGAGGGTTTTTCCCGGTGTTGCTTTTAGGTGGTGTTGTTTTTATATTCTTTTTTTCCATACCGTGTCTTTAATTTAATTGATCCTTCCAAATCAGTTCTGCATCTTCCCACAAGTGTTCGATATCATAAAATTCGCGTGCCGGTCGCTGAAACACATGCACAATGATTTGTCCGTAATCCATTGCAATCCATTCACTGTTCTCAAATCCCATAGAAGCAACTGGCTTGACATCAATACTTTCGGCGACATAATCTTTAATAGAGTTGGCGATTGCACTGACATGTATATTTGAATCTCCTTCACTGATCACAAAATAACTACAGGGAGCTTCTTTCAGTTTTTGCATATTCACCACGACAATATTTTTGCCTTTTTTCTCTCGTATTCCTTCTACAATTTTATCGATAATTTGCTGGTTTTCAATAACTTTGGATTTTTTTGTCACAATATCTTTTAATATTAAAATAATGCTACAAATATAGTCTTAAAATGCTGAGTAATAAAATCTCTTAGAAATTTTTACATTTCTGAATTGTGAAGGGTTTCACACTATAAAGTCTTGAATAAAAAGACGGTATCTCATAAACAAATATTCAACTAGTAAATAGTAAGGTGTTTTAGAAGTGTCCAAATGCAAGGCACTGAGATTGAGGGCAAAGGAGCATACTGAAGTATGTGACTGAGCCCGAATATCGAAAGTAACGCAGCAGTTGGGCACTTATGAAACACCGCTGAGTTTGGACGATTTAGCTGTTCGAGCGCTAATTTTTCGAGCGAAGCGGGCGCAGTCTTGATTTTTTTTTGCTTCGTTTTTTTGTGTCAAGACAAAAAAATGAAGAGGGATGACATG
>ERZ795030.869-NODE-869-length-44588-cov-13.351425_pt1 | contig 44588 bp, 33 predicted proteins | sample MGYA00375122_ERZ795030 | MGnify/ENA primary metagenome ERZ795030 (study PRJEB30165, sample SAMN05720146) | activated sludge metagenome | isolation source: anaerobic digester from wastewater treatment plant | place: Japan | collected 2015-04-20 ... | reverse complement strand
CTAGTACGGTAAGTTGGTTCTTCGAGAGAGGGAGCGTAGCTGCCTGGCGGTAGAAGCGTTCTCTCCTGAGCACTGAGGCTACGATCTCTTTGGCGTTGGTCATCGAGCGGGCAAGGCAGTGGAGGAAATAGATGATCCAGTCGGTGATGTCCAGCGAGCCTTTCTGTGTGCACGCGAGGAGCGTGTAGTAATCGTGTCTCTCCCGTAGGATCTGGGATGATACTGAATAGAAGCGAAGCTCGTTCTCTTCTCCACGAGCGAGGATATAATCGATGATCGCCCGTCCGATACGGCCGTTGCCGTCCTCGTATGGGTGAATGGCGACAAACCAGAGGTGGGCGATCGCCGCCTTGATGAATGGATGGGTCATGTCACTGCCGTTGAGGTAGGAGAGAAAACGATCCATCTCGCCTGAGAGCGCAGCGGCATGAGGGGCTTGGTAGAGGACGATGGGCGCGAATCCCGGAGAGTATGAGACCACCTGCATCCGCCCCTTGGAGTCATCGCGAAACGTTCCGGTTGCAATGTTGCGCCCGCCACTCTGTCCGGTTGGAAAGAGTGCACGATGCCACGAATGGAGTCGGTCAAGGGTCAATGGATCTGCATGTCGTTGAGAGGCGTCAAGGTACGCCGCCACCGCGCCATCAACGGGGTGCTCGGGAGCAAAGGGAGCGGAGGAGAGCTGCCGTCCAACCGAGGCTTTGACCGTAGTGAGGTCGAGCACTTCTCCCTCGATGGCGCTGGAAGAGACGACGGTGTGTGCGGTGATAAGAAGGTTGGCCTCTTGTCGAGATTCAAGGGTGAGGGCTTCCATGCGTCCGGCGAGGACTCCATGAAGATGAACCGCTTCGGTAAGCGGGAGGAAGATTCTCTCCAAATCCCAGGTAAAGTGTGGCCAATCGGGGTGCTCGTAGATATACATGAATAATCTCCGCAATATATGCGGATATTATGCCCTCTCATCTTCGCATCAACAAGGGCTCGGGAGATTTTTCAGCGAAGGATCACCCCTTCGCCTCGAAACCCATTCGCCTTGACGAGGAACTCGCTCTCAGACCGCACATGGACGAAGTGGTCGGTCTCGGTGATGATTGCAAGATCCTTCATTTGATTGAGGTCGAGATGTCCCGATCGGTACTCCGGGTTGATGGTGTAGTAGATGCAGCCCAGGCTGGTCATGTTCTGGAAGAAGTGGGTGCCTTGGCTCGGTTCGACCTGGAACTCCTTGAGCCCCGTCTCGATGATCACCTTGGCCCGGGAGATCTGCGACCACGAGACCGGGATGCCGAGCCAGGGGTCAGCCGAGCCGAGCCTGCCGGCCACCAGGAGGATGTAGTCGCGCTCTTCTTCTACCATCCGGCCATTGATCTGCTCAAGCTCGAGGGCCATGTGCTGCATCTCGGACGCATCGAAGGTCTCGAGCTTGAGGTGGACGAAGTCCGTGAGACCCTCCACCTTGCCGTTGCCCAGCACGACGGTGGAGTAGACGAGTGAGCGCTCGCGCTCCTCCTTTGAGATGGAGACATCGCGCTCCTCGCTTCCCAGGGCGATGGGCCTGATCTGCAGGAGGCTGAACTCCGGCTTCTTGGGGGCCTTGCGGTTGAGGTTGACGGCATACTCGATCTCGACCGGCCGCCCCATGGCCTGGCTGCCCAGAGTCAGGATGTCGCGGATGATCGCGGCGAGCGGGAAGGCGTCGTACTTGAGGATCCCGTTGAAGGTGATGACCTTCATCCCCTCGGCCGAGACCGCCTCGCTGAAGGTCGAGGAGTTGACGTCCCAGGTCGAGGCGATGTACCTCAGTGCCTCGGGGTGCTGTTCCGCCTCAGACAGGTCGAGCAGCACGAGATTCTCCAGTCCCCGCTCTCCGGTGGGATCGAAGCCGTCATTGAGGCTCAGGGCATAGAAGCTGCGTTGGCTGCTTGTCTGGTTGCCTCCCAGGTAGTGGGCCGGCCGCTTGGGGAAGGAGGGGGAGAAGCGCAGGGCGCTGCCGCTGTCGACGACGGCCTTGCCGAAGCCGAAGCTCACGAGGCCCACCCCGTTCTCCGGCTTCTCCCCACCGAGGGGGTAGTAGTTGAGCGAGCGGGCGACGCCGGCGGCGTTGGGGTACCAGTAGGAGCCGTGTTCGCTGCCGATGACCTGTTGGATGATGACGGCCATCTTCTCATCCTCGTGGAGGTGGTCGGTGGCCCGGGAGTACTCCTTTGCCCCCCGGAAGAAGGTCGACGCCCAGATGGAGCGCACCGCGTCGCTAAGCTCCCTCAGCCGATGCTCATCGGATCCGCGGTTCGGGATCATGGCGGTCATGTAGACGCCGGCGTACGGCTGGTAGTGGGAGTCCTCCAAGAGGGAGGAGGAGCGGACACAGATCGGCTGGTGGATTGTCTCTATGATGGCCTGGAGGTTGGCGACCAGCTCCTCACAGAGCGGCTTGGAGAGGAAGATCTTCAAGAGCGTCTCGTCGCTCATATCACTGGTCGTGATCTCCTCGAGGTCGTTCTCTTCAATGAAGCGGGTGAACTGGTCGGTGGTGAGCACCACGGTGCGGGGGATGGAGAGGTAGACGGAGGGATACTTCTGGGGAATCTTGGCCGAGCGCAGGACCATGTCGATGAAGGCGAGGCCGCGTCCCTTGCCGCCGAGCGAGCCATTCCCGATCCGGCTGAAGAAGAGGGTCTCGTCGTAGTTCTGTGGACTGAACTGGGCGATGACGCCCTTGGTGCGCTCGGCCCGGTAGTCGCGGATGATCTGGATCAACTGCTCCTGGACCTCCTCGGCGGTGCCGTGGGTGTCGATCTGCAGGTCCTTGATCTTGTCGGCGATGGTGTAGAGCGACTGGGCCCTGAGCCAGCGGCTGAACTCGTTTCGCCGGCAGTGGAAGTCGAAGCTCTCGGTGGGGATGGTGGGCAGCATCCGCTGCAGGTCCCGCATCGTGTGGGCCCGGGCGATCTCCACCATCGTCTCCGGGTCGCGGAAGATGAAGGGGCCGAAGCCGTAGTGGTCGGCCATATAGCGGTTCAGCTCCACGAAGAGCGCGCTGCTGTTCTCCCAGATGAAGGAGGCGCCGCGCGCCTCCGTCTCCTCTTGCACACCCAGGTCGCTGCTGAGGATCAGGAGGGGGAGGTCCCGCTCCTCCCTCTGGACCATCTCCACCAGATGAAGGCCGGCGCGCTTGTCGTAGACACCGCGCCTCAGGTAGGCCATGTCGCTGATGATGCCCAGGGTGTTGTGCCGATACTGCGTCCAGATGGTCTCGGCCTCCTCGAAGGTGCGGGCCAGCACGATCTTCGGCCTCCCCCGCATCCTCAGCGTCTTGCCCCAGTTGTTGAGCGCCTCCAGGATCGCCGAGCGGTTCTGCTGGATGAGGCAGGTGTACATCATCGGGAGGAAAGAGGAGTAGAAGCGCACCGAGTCCTCCACCAGGATGATGATCTGCACATCGGCGACCGAGGTGTCGTGGTCGAGGTTCATCCGATCCTCGACGAGCTTGATCATCGCCAAGAAGACGGAGGGGTCGCCCTGCCAGTAGAAGAAGTAGTCGATGGCCTTGCTGTCCGATCCTTTGATGAGCTTGTTGCGCCTATGGCTTGAGGAGGGGGAGAGGACGATGACCGGCATGGTCGGGTCCTTCTCCTTGATCGCCTCGGCGAGGCGCTCGACCGATTCATCGCCGAGGTCGAGCATGGCGATGACCAGCTCGAAATCCCGCTTGTCGAGGAGCTTGAGCGCCTCTTCACCGCTTGAGGTGTGGCTGATCTTCGGCGGGTTGCTCAGCCCGAGCTGCGTATATTCGAGGTACAGCTCCTCCTCGACCCGTCCGTCCTCCTCGAGGAGGAAGCGGTCGTAGTCGTTGCAGATCAAGAGCACGTTGTAGATGTGGCTCAGCATCAGATTGCTGAAGGGCAGCCAGGTCGGGTCGAGGGTGAACATGGCCAAGTGTATCACGGGGAGGGGAGATGTGGGTAGAACGATGTACACGTGCCAGAGCATTGTGTTAAAGAACGTAGTAAATCAGAAGATTTTGTTATTAAAAATACAATAAGTTAGTTTGTATCTACTATTGAATGTAATTGACACAATTTTGGCCAACGTATACCCTGAATCAACGAAGTAGCCCAGCAAGGAGATCATCGCCATGTATACCCTCGAAGCCGTGATGGAAGAAGTTGAGAGAAAGAACCCCGCCCAGCCTGAGTTCCACCAGGCGGTCAAGGAGGTGGTGCGCAGCGTCATCGACGTCGTCAACGAGAACCCGGTCTATGAGAAGCACAAGATCCTGGAGCGGATGATCGAGCCCGACCGGATCATCAGCTTCCGCGTCGAGTGGGAGGATGATGGGGGTAATCTCCAGGTCAACCGCGGCTACCGGGTCCAGTTCAACAACACCCTCGGCCCCTATAAGGGAGGGTTGCGCTTCCACTCCAGCGTCACCCTCGGGACGCTGAAGTTCCTCGGCTTCGAACAGACGCTGAAGAATAGCCTCACCACCCTCCCCATGGGGGGAGGCAAGGGGGGCAGCGACTTCAACCCCCGCGGCAAGAGCGATACCGAGATCCTGCGCTTCTGCCGCGCCTTCATGACCGAGCTCTCCAAGTACATCGGCCCTACCGTCGATGTGCCGGCCGGTGACATCGGCGTCGGGGCCAGGGAGATCGGCTACCTCTATGGGCAGTACAAGCGGATCCGGAACGAGCACACCGGCGCGATGACCGGCAAGGCCATCGGCTATGGCGGCTCGCTCGTCAGGCCCGAGGCGACCGGCTTCGGGGCGCTCTACTTCGCCCAAGCGATGCTCGCCGCCAATGGCGACACGCTTGCAGGCAAGCGTGTGAGCGTCAGCGGCTTCGGCAACGTCGCCTGGGGCTCGGTGATGAAGGCGACCCAGTTGGGAGCGAAGGTGGTGACCATCAGCGGGCCGGACGGCTATATTTACGATGCGGAGGGGGTCGGGACGCCGGAGAAGTGGGCGTACATGAACCTCCTGCGCCTCTCCAACAACGATGTGGTGGCCCCATACGCACAAAAGTTCGGTGCGGTGTTCGTCCCCAACAAGAAGCCGTGGGAGGTGAGCGTCGACATCGCCCTCCCGTGCGCCATCCAGAATGAGCTCGGCCTCGAGGATGCGAAGACGCTGGTGGCCAACGGGGTGCAGTACGTCATCGAGGTCTCCAACATGGGGTGCCGCACCGAGGCGTTGGACTACTTCATCGCCCATCGCATCCCCTTCGCCCCCGGCAAGGCGGCCAATGCCGGCGGGGTGGCCGTCAGCGGCCTTGAGATGAGCCAGAATGCGATGCACATCAGCTGGAGCGCCGAGGAGGTCGACGAGAAGCTGCACCAGATTATGGAGAAGATCCACGCCTCCTGCGTCAAGGAGGGGACGAGGGATGATGGGTACGTCGATTACGTGAGGGGAGCGAACATCACGAGTTTCAAGAAAGTGGCCGATGCGATGGTGCAGCTCGGCTATTAAGAGAAAGTGTCCAACAGCGAGGGCTTCCCACTGGGGAGGCCCTCTTCTGTCAAGGACACTAGCTTTTTCGCTGTGTTGCCGCTCTCTGTGCAGTGTGCGCAGAAAACAGGAGACAGCGGCACCGCGTTTCAAGAGAGCAGACACCGGGTGAGATGCCTTGAGTGATAAGGAATTGTGTGGGAATCAGAGAGGGAAAACAGCGGTACAAATGGACGAAGCAGGGAAGCTATAGCTGAACTCTACAAAACCGATATAACACTATATGTAGTGCCATTAGTCTTTACCTCCGCTATAAATATGGTATTTACCCTTGCCATCTGGACTTCTTCGTGCTATGGTGAATGGGGGTCGATTACTCGACCCCCTTAGTTTGAAGTGTGAATTTACCACGAGTAATATTGTATAGAGGGTGCACATGAGTTCGACCAAGAATGCATTGAGTCCGCTGGGCCGCAAGATTTTTCTTGACCGGTACGCATTGAAGGATGTGAAGAAGGAGTCGCTGAAAGAAGGCGATGTTGTTGTTGCGGTGAGCAATCCCGCGACCGGGCAGCGGGAGATCGGGACGGTCACCCATCTCGGCGAAAATGGACAGATCACCGTCACCCTTGATGATGGGGCGATCCTCTCCGTCAAGCGTGAGGATGTGGACAAGCCCCTTGAGCTCGATCCAGCGCAGATGCTGGGCCGGGTGGCGCGGGGCATCGCCGCCGTCGAAAAGGAGGAGGTACGCACACAATGGGAGAAAGAGTTCAATTGGCTGCTACAGGATTGGAAGTTCGTCCCCGCCGGCAGGATTCTCACCGGGGCCGGAACCGATCAGAATCTGACGTATTTCAACTGCTACGTGATCCCCTCGCCGAAGGACAGTCGTGGTGGCATCATTGCGTCTCTGGGCCAGATGACCGAGATCATGAGCCGCGGCGGCGGGGTGGGGATGAACATCTCCTCGTTGCGCCCACGGCACAGCTACGTCAAGGGCGTCAACGGTCGTTCCAGTGGTTCGGTAAGCTGGGGCGGGCTCTTCAGCTTCGTAACCGGCCTGATTGAGCAGGGCGGTTCACGCCGTGGGGCCTTGATGTTGATCCTCAACGTCTGGCACCCCGATATCCTCGATTTCATCAACAGCAAGCGCGAGATGGGCAAGATCACCAACGCCAACATCAGTGTCGGCATCAGCGATGCCTTCATGGATGCGGTGCGCAGCGACGGCGAGTGGGAGACCTGCTTCCCCGATACCTCCGACCCGGAGTACAACGCCCTCTGGGATGGAGATCTGGATAAGTGGAAAGCAGGTGGGCACAAGGTCATCGGCTATCGGAAGCACAAGGCGAAGGCGATCTGGGACGCCATCGTCGAGAGCGCATGGGCGAGCGCCGAGCCCGGGGTCTTCTTCATCGACCGCTACAACCGGATGTCCAACTCGTACTACTACTCGACGATCCTGTCGACCAACCCGTGTGGGGAGCAGGGCCTGCCGCCGTGGGGGGTCTGCAACCTCGGGGCCATCAACCTCAGCCAGTTCGTCGCCGACAAGCGCGTCCTCTACCCCGAGTTGGGCAGGGCGGTGCGCGCTGCGGTCCGGTTCTTGGACAACGTCATCGACGATACGCCGTACTTCTTCGAAGAGAACAAGACGCAGCAGATGGGCGAGCGGCGCATCGGCTTGGGGACGATGGGGCTCGCCGATATGCTCATCAAGATGGAGCTGGCCTACGGCAGCGACGCGTCACTGGTGTTCATCGACGAACTCTTCAAGTTCATCTGCGTCGAGGCGTATGAGGAGAGCAGCGACCTCGCCGTCGAGAAGGGGAGCTTCCCGCTCTTCGATGCCGAGAAGTTGCTCGAGAGCGGCTTCATGAAGCAACTGCCGGAAGCGCTGCGGGAGAAGGTGCGGCGCCAGGGGTTGCGCAACGTCACCCTCCTCACCCAGGCGCCCACCGGCACCACCGGCACGATGGTGGGTACCTCCACCGGTATCGAGCCGTACTACTTCTGGGAGTGGGAGCGCACCGGACGGATGGGGACGAACATCGAGCGGGTCCAGGTCTATGATGATTGGGTGAAGGCACACCCCGGGGAGAAGAAGCCCCACTACTTCGTCAGTGCGATGGACCTCGCCCCCGAGGGGCACGTGCGCGTCCAGGCGGCGATCCAGAAGTGGGTCGACTCCTCGATCTCGAAGACCGGCAACACCCCCCGGGAGTACACCGTCGAACAGACCGGAAAGCTCTATGAGCTGCTCTACGACCTCGGGTGCAAGGGGGGAACCACCTATCGGGACGGCTCGCGCGATACCCAGGTGCTCACGGCAAAAGTCGAGGAGAAAGAGGAGGAGGCGCCGAAGCCGGTGCGACCGATCGAGCCAAAGAGCCGGGTTCGTTCCACCGTCCTGCATGGCACCACCTACCGCAAGGCGACCCCCATCGGCACGGCGTACATCACCGTCAACTGTGATGGGCCTGAGCCGAGCGACATCTTCGAGGTCTTCATCAACGTGGCGAAGGTCGGCAGCGACGTGGCCGCCGATGCCGAAGGGCTCGGACGGCTCATCAGCTTGATCTTGCGCATGCCCAGCCCGCTCAATCCGACCCAGCGTGCCCAGGCCATCATCACCCAGCTGCAGGGCATCGGCAGCGGTCGCTCGATGGGCTTCGGGAAGAACCGGGTCATGAGCCTGCCCGATGCCGTGGCCCAGGTGCTGCAGCAGCACCTCGGTTCCAACGGCAACGGGGACCGCACCATCGGGCTTCCCGACGAGGAGGACGAGGATGAGGAGTCGTTGCAGCTCGATTTGGGCCTCACCAGCGCCCAGAGCGTGACGCCGGATATCTGTCCGGTCTGCGGCAACGTCACCTTCGTCAACATCGAGGGGTGCAAGAAGTGCTTCTCCTGTGGATATAGTGAGTGCTGAGTGCGCTATTCCGACATATGAACCAGCCCCGCCGATTGGCGGGGTTGGTTTGTACTATCATCAACCGTTTGTAAAGCGTGAGGGGTAGTGAATGGAGAGATGGTCATGAGCGTGCTGATGCATGCTTTTAAAAGAGAAGCTGCCACGAGGGTACGATTTGCACTGATGGTGTCGCTGCATCAAGCGCCGCAACGGAGAGGGTGGTTCTGCAACGTGAGTGTGTGAACTCTTCACTTCCCACATCATGGGATTTGTATGAGGAACGATCGATGAACATCGTCCTCATCGTACGCAGCATGCATCGCCTTGGTGTGCGGCAACGTCACCTTCGTCCATGCCAGAGGTGCTTCTCCTGTGGACAGCGTGAGGGTGGGGACGAGCGAGGAGCGCCGACGACCCGACTTCAGAGGGGGTGTCTGCTCTTTGTCGCCTGTCTCCAACTCTATTGCGCACAACTAAAATCATCGGCTGAGAACCGAGCTAAGAGAATACCCATCAAGGAAATCTTTTTTGCGTAGGTTGCAAATATTGCCGTATTGTTCTATCATTGGATTCTGGAAAAACACGTATGTATTTTTCTTTTTGTATCGCAATAAGACGACCTCTTCAAGGCCGTTGCAAATACTGTTTTATGGAGTGCCAACATGGGTAACAAACAAAGGGTTACTATTGACGGAAACACCGCTGCGGCGCATATCGCCTATGCATTCAGCGAAGTGGCCGCAATCTATCCGATCACCCCATCCTCCCCGATGGGAGAACTTGCAGACTCTTGGACCAGCACCGGTCGCAGGAATCTTTGGGGCAAGTCGGTAGAGATCATGGAGATGCAGAGCGAGGCAGGAGCCGCCGGAGCGGTTCACGGTTCGCTTGTAGCCGGTGCGCTGACCACTACTTTCACCGCCAGCCAGGGATTGCTCCTGATGATCCCCAACATGCATAAGATCGCCGGTGAGATGATCCCGACCGTCTTCCATGTTTCGGCCCGTAGCCTTGCAGCGCAGTCGCTCTCGATCTTCGGAGACCACTCCGACGTGATGAGCTGCCGCAACACCGGCTTTGCGATTACCGCCGCCAACAACGTCCAGGAGACGATGGACCTCGCCCTGGTCGCCCACTTGACCACCCTTGAGGCACAGGTTCCCTTCTTGGCGTTCTTCGATGGTTTTAGAACCAGCCATGAGCTCTCCAAGGTCGAGGACATCACCTATGATGAGATCAGAGGCCTGGTCGATGAGCAGTACATTCGCCGCTTCCGCGAGCGCGCCATGCGCCCGGAGAAGCCGATGCTCCACGTAGCCGCCCAGAACGAGGACGTCTACTTCCAGGGACGTGAGACGGTCAACCCGTACTACGATGCCCTTCCCGAGATGGTCCAGAAGTACATGGACAAGGTTGCTGCCCTCACCGGTCGTCCCTATCATCTCTTCGACTATGTCGGCGCCCCCGATGCCACCGACCTCGTCATCGTCATGGGCAGTGGCGCCGATACCTTCGAGTGGGTGAGCGACTACCGCAATGAGCATGGTGGCAAGACCGGCGTGCTGAAGGTCCGCCTCTATCGCCCGTTCAGCGCCAAGCATTTCGTGGATGCCATTCCCGCAAGCGTCAAGCGCATCGCCGTCATGGACCGCACCAAGGAGCCCGGCTCCCTGGGCGAGCCGCTCTACCAGGATGTCGTGACCGCCCTCAGCCAGATGGGCCGCACCGGCATGACGGTCATCGGCGGACGCTACGGTCTGTCCAGCAAAGACTTCACCCCCGCCCATGCCAACGCAGTCTATGACCACCTCGCAGGCAAGGCGTTCAGCAACTTCACCGTCGGCATCAATGACGACGTGACCGGCCGCTCGATCCCCATCAATGAGAAGATCAACGTCGTGCCCAAGGACGTCGTCTCCTGCATGTTCTGGGGTCTTGGCAGCGACGGCACCGTCGGTGCGAACAAGAACTCCATCAAGATCATCGGCGACAACACCGACATGAATGCCCAGGCGTACTTCTCCTACGACTCGAAGAAGAGCGGCGGCATCACGGTCAGTCACCTGCGCTTCGGCAAGAGCAGCCTCGAGATGCCGTGGCTCATCGACCATGCCGACTTCGTCGCCTGTCACAACCCGGCGTACATCGGTCGCTACGACATGCTGGGCCCGTTGAAGAAGGGCGGAGTCTTCTTGCTCAACAGCCAGATTCCCTCCTCCGAGGTCTTCGAGCACCTGACGCGCAAGATGCAGGAAGAGATCATCGAGAAGAAGATCCGCTTCTACAACATCAATGCGCTGGAAATCGCCGAGAAGGCCGGCTTGGGGACGCGGATCAACACCGTCATGCAGGCGGCGTTCTTCAAGATCAGCGAGGTCCTGCCTGAGGACGAGGCGATCGCCTTGATCAAGCAGTATATCCGCGACACCTTCATCAGAAAGGGCGAGGATGTCGTCAAGAAGAACTGGGCCGCCGTAGACGGGGCCAGTGATGCACTGCACCAGGTCGTCATCCCGGCGACCATCACCAAGAGCTATGAGCCCAAGCGCCTGGTCCCCGATGATTCGACTGACTTCGTCAAGAACGTCGTCGAGAAGATCATGCACCTTGAGGGCAACGATATCCCGGTCTCCCACATGTCCTTCGACGGCACCCTGCCCACCGGCACGGCAAAGTTGGAGAAGCGTGGCGTGGCCCCGTTCGTCCCCCATTGGATTGCTGAGAACTGCATCCAGTGCAACCAGTGCGTGCAGAGCTGTCCGCACGCCGCCATCAGGGCGAAGCAGATCGAGCCCGCACTCCTCGAGGGTGCCCCCGAGACCTTCAAGGCCTTGAAGTCGACCACCAAGAACGACAAGAACTTGATGTACAAGATCCAGGTCTACACCGAGGATTGTCAGGGGTGTGGCGTCTGTATCGAGACCTGCCCGAGCAAGGAGAAGGCCCTCGTCTTCAGCCCGATCGCCGTCGAGCGTGAAGCTGGCGAGGTCGCCAACGCCGAGTTCTTCGAGGATCTGCCGTACGACGTCATCGATGGTGCGTCGCTGACCACCCTCAAGGGCATGCAGTTCAAGCAGCCGCTCTTTGAGTTCAGCGGTGCCTGTGCCGGCTGTGGTGAGACCCCGTATTTGAAGCTGGTCACCCAGATTTGTGGAGACCGGATGGTCGCGGGAAACGCCACCGGCTGTTCCTCGATCTACAGCGGTACCTTCCCGACCACCCCGTACACCGTTCGCCAGAGCGATGGACAGGGTCCGTCATGGGGCAACAGCCTCTTTGAGGACAACGCTGAGTTTGGCCTGGGCATGCGCCTTGCCATCGACAGCAACCGCGCGCAGCTCAAGATCTACATCGACCAGCTCTTCGCCATGGGGACCACTCCTGCGCTGAAGAGTGCCATCGAGGCTTCCCTGGCGCTGTGGGAGGAGTCGAGCGAAGAAGCCAATGACGCCCAGAAGGCGGTCAAGGCAGCGCTCGCCGATGCCCTCGCCGCCGCAAAGGGGAGTGAGGAGAAGGCGTTGCTCACCAAGATCGATGAGCTGAAGGACTACTTTGCCGACAAGGTCGTCTGGATCATCGGTGGAGACGGATGGGCGTACGACATCGGCTTCGGTGGCGTGGACCACGTCTTGGCCAGCGGACGCAACATCAACATCCTGGTGCTGGACACCGAGGTGTACTCCAACACCGGTGGACAGGCCTCCAAGTCGACCCCGATCGCAGCGGTCGCGAAGTTCGCAGCCGCCGGGAAGGAGATCGGCAAGAAGAACATGGGCTTCATGGCGATGACCTACGGCCACGCCTACGTCGCCTCGATCTCGATGGGTGCCAACCGCATGCACGCCCAGCGCGCGCTGCAGGAAGCCGTCGCCCACAAGGGACCGTCGATCGTCTTCTGCTACGCTCCGTGTATCAACCATGGCATCAACATGCGCTACAGCCAGGTCGAGATGAAGAGGGCGGTGGAGAGTGGCTACTGGCCGCTGTACCGCTTCAACCCGAACCTCGAGGAAGGCAAGCGCTTCTCATGGGATGCCCGGCCGATCACCGGCGACTTCCAGGAGTTCATCAAGGGAGAGACTCGGTACAAGTCCTTGTACAAGACCAACCCCGCGAACGCCGAGGCCCTCTTCGCACGAGCCGAGGAGGATGCGCTCAAGCGCTGGAACTTCTACGAGAAGATCGGACCGTTGATGTAAGTCAACAGAGAGAGATTCATCAGGGGGCTGCCGAAAGGCAGCCCTCATTTCTTACCACCTGCCAATGGCCGAATGTCGTGGCTTTTCAGCGCCCCTTCTTTTTCCACCCCAGTAGAAATAAAGTGATTGCATCCTCCGTAGGGTGGGGTATAATGAATCAGAAGATAATAGTATACAATAATAGGTAAAACAGAATACTATTATTGGGTGTACTGAACGAGGCTGAAGATGAAGAAATGTATTGTGATGCACCAGGCCGACACCGTGGCCACCGCATTGGATGCGCTTTCTGTTGGAGATGCTGTCAGGATCCTCGATGCTGACATGCGGGACGTCGGGGAGTTGGTGGCCAGGGAGGCGATTCCCTTTGGTCATAAAATCACTCTCTCTGACCATGCTGAGGGGGCAGGGGTGGTCAAGTACGGCCAGGTGATCGGGCGTGCAGTTGAGCGCATCGAATCAGGACGGCATGCACATGTGCATAATGTTGCAAGCCTCTATACGCTGGGATAGTAACAATGAACGATACATTCATGGGATATGTACGGAGCAATGGGGATGTGGGGGTACGAAATCATGTGGTGGTCTTGCCCACAATCGGGTGTGCCAATGAGTTGGCCTGGAGAATTTCAAAACAGGTTCCCGACAGTGTGCTCCTCACGCATAATCACGCATGCATACGCCTCGGCGAGGACGCCGAGCGTGCCAAACGGACCCTGGTCGGGATAGGTCGCAACCCAAATGTCCACTCCGTACTTGTTGTCGGCCTGGGGTGTGAACCGATACAGGCTGAACAACTGGCGGCATGGATCGCAACAACCGGCAAGGAGGTCGTGGCGGTATCGGTGGAGACCAACGGCTCCTATGATGCGGTCGTCGAAGAGGGGGTTGCGCGATTGACGGAGATGGTCAGCCACGCAGCCGGTGAGAAGCGGGTCCCCTGTGATGTTTCAAAACTCACCATCGGTATCAAGTGCGGAGGCTCGGGGACCATCTCTGCGGTATCGAGCAACCCCTCTGTCGGGTATGCCGCCGATCGTCTCGTTGATGCGGGAGGGACCGTCCTGTTTACCGAGACAGCCGAGTTGATCGGGGCTCAGGATGTCCTTGCACAGCGGGCGTGCTGTGAAGAAGTCAAGGTCCGTTTGTTGGGCAAGGTTGACGCCCTGCTTGCCAAGGTGAAGCAGAACGGCGTCGACATCCTCGGGTCGGAGCCTACGCAAGGCAACATTTTAAGTGGCTTGACGACGATCGAGGAGAAGTCCCTCGGGGCGATTTCGAAGAGTGGGACGTCGGTGTTGAGGGGTGTGCTCGATTACGCACAGCCTCCAAGTGAGCCTGGGTTGTTCTTTGTTGATGGAACCACGCAGGCATCGCAGCTCTTCGTGGGTATGTTCGCCTCGGGAGCGCAAATCCAAATCTTCAGCTATGGAGGAGGGTTCCCGGCACGGTTCAGGTACTTGCCTTCGTATCCCCCGGGCATGAAGCCGCTTCCTGTCATCAAAGTATTGGGAAGCTCGGATGATGTATCGGAAAAAGAGCACTTCGACATCTATGCCGGCGATATCGTCACCGGTACAGAATCGGTTGAATCGGTGGGTAATCGAATCTATTCACTCATCTTGGACATCGCCTCGGGCACAGAGACGTACACCGATGTGCACAGTGAGTATCATGAGATGATCCAGCTCTATGCAGATGGGCTTTTGATGTAACGAGGGGAGGAGCATGGCACGAAAACGAACTGCGGCGGCCAAGGTCGCCTATGAGGCAATCCTGGAAAAGATCCTCTCCTTTGATGTGGCGCCGGGGGCAACGATCTCAGACTCACAGCTTGCCGAAGAACTGAAGATGAGCAGGACACCGGTTCGAGAAGCGATGGTACGCCTTACGGTCGAAGGGCTGATCGAACAGGGAGAGTCGAGCATGTTCGTCAAGCCGATGACCGCTACGGATATCAGGGAGCTCCTTGAGGTGCGGGACGCGTTGGAGAGCAAGGCGGTCGAGTTGATTATGGCCAAGGGAGGGGTGTCGGCGGAAAACCGCGCGCAACTGCTGTATTGGAATGATCAGATGCGCCACCATGTCGAGAACAATAATTTTGCGTTGAACTTTCAAGCTGATGATCAATTTCATAGGCTCCTCATCTCCTGTGCAGACAACTCTCGGTTGAATGAGTATGCCAATCAGCTTCGACTGCAAATCCACCGAGTGCGCTGGCTGACCATCATCCAACCTGATTACCTCTCCAGCGTGGAAGAACATCAGGCCATCATCGATGCACTGGGTGGGGGTGACACGGTCGCGGCGCTGGAGGCCATCAAAGCACATATCCGGCATGCGTCAGAGAACTTTCATGCGGTGATTCATGATGAACACAGCGGTGGATTGATGAAATTGATTACACAGGCGGCACTGACGCTGGGTCAGTAGTGTATGCTGAGCAGCCAATCCCACCTGTTTTAGGAGGGAAATATGTGATTTTCTGGACTCTCAAACGTATCCACACCGTTGCACCATTCATCTGATCATCATGGCCAATAGAAAATTTTTCTTGCGTTGTGTCATAAAGGTTTGTACAATCATACTCAGCTGTACAATTGATGCTGCTGCTCCAAACCTTCCATAAGGAGAAATAGCATGAACAGGAGACGCCTTATCGCTTTGACAACGGTGTTCCTCGTACTCGGATCATTGTGTGTTTCTTGTCTGGGAATGGGGTCGACACAACGCGTCGAAGCAATTCCAGTAGCTCCCATTGCAGCGCCTATGGTAGTAGGGGTTCCCATGGCAGAGGCTCCCGCCCCAATCGAAGCGCCCGTGGTGTACCTTCCGTAAAAGACAGAGCAAGGGGACGGGACACCCTCCCAGAGGAAACCAGTGTATTACTGCTTCGCCATCTTGCGGAAGGTGGCGTTGGTGGAGAGCAGCTCATCGTAGGTGCCCTCTGCGATGATACTGCCCTTTTCCATGAGGTAGATGACGTCGCAGTTCTGCACCGTTGAGAGGCGGTGGGCGATGATGATGACGGTACGGTCCTTCGATGCGCTCTTGATGGCCTCCATCACCTCGGTCTCGGTGATGCCGTCAAGCGAGCTGGTCGCCTCATCGAGGACCAACACCGGCGGGTTGTCGTAGAGCGCCCGGGCAAGGCCGATGCGCTGCCGCTGCCCACCGCTGAGGCGGATGCCGCGCTCTCCGATGATCGTATTGTAGCCATCCTTCATATCGGTGGTGATGAACTCATCGAGGGCAGCGATCTTTGCCGCCGTGGCCACCCGTTCGTGATCGATTTCCTTCTCATCGAGGCCGAAGGCGATGTTGCGCTCGACGGTGTCGTCGCTGAGGAAGATGTCCTGGGGGACATAGCCGATGGTCTGTTGCCAGTTGCGTTCATTGTCGGAGGTGATGGGAGTGCCATCGACCAAGAGTGCTCCTCCCTGGGCGGTGAGCAAGCCGAGGATGATGTCGATGAGGGTGGTCTTGCCGCTGCCGGTCGCACCGACGAAGGCGACCGTGGTATTCTCCTTGATGGTGACCGAGACCTTGTTCAGCACGGGAATCGTGGTCTCAGGGTAGGAGAACTGGATCTGGTCGAGCACGATGGAGTCGTGGAACTCCATCGGCGGGACGCGGTCCGTCGCCGCCACCTTCTTGTTGCGCACCAAGTCCTCGAAGAGGGTGTCGAGGATTGGTTGGTTGAAGTAGATCGAGGTGACCGAGGCGAAGATCGCCTGCATCGCCGGCAGCAGGCGGTAGCCCGCGAAGGCGAAGAGACTGACCATAGGGATGACCTTTGCCGCCCCGCCTCGAGTGATGGTGAGGATCACGACGAGCAATACGATGGAGCCGAAGGCCAGCGCATCGAGGGCGTAGCGGGGGATCTCCCGGATGACGCGGATGGAGGTCTCCACTTGGGTGAAGCGGCGGCTGTCCTTGTTGAAATGGTTGATGAAGAAGTTCTCGCGTCCCAAGACCTTCGTCGTCTTGATGCCGGAGAGCGCTTCACCGGTGGTCTTGTACCGTCCTTGGTTGGCTTCGAGGCGCTGCCGTCCGAGGGCGCGAATCTTCTTCCTCGTCTTGAGGTTGATGATTACATAGCAACCGCCGATGACCACCAGGACCGCGAAGGCGCTGATGGGGTCGCTGATGAAGAGCACGAGAGTCAAGGCGATGGCGACCAGGACGTTGACGACCAGCTCGAAGATCGGCATCAAGAGGCCGTTGGTCAGCTGGTAGACTTCGGCCAGCAGGTTCTTGCCGAGGGTGGAGGTATTCCGGTTGAGGAAGAAGGGGTAGGGTTTTGCGAGGTAGACGGTCAAGAGGTAGGAGGAGAGCTCATGGTTGAGGCCCATGACGAAGCGGGTGCGGGCGTAGACGGTGAAGGCGCTGAGTATGTTTGAGAAGACGATGAAGAAGAAGATGGCCAACCCCAAGAAGAGAATGAACCTGTCGGTTGAGGAGAAGCCGAAGAGCTCGTAGACAAAGAGCAGGGTACGGCTGTTGGCCAGTTCTGTCGGTTCCATGACCAGGTTCATGAACGGGAAGATCGCCGCCACGCCGACGACTTGGGTGAGGGCCATGAGTACGAAAAGAACGAGCAGGATGAGGCTCTTCTGTTTCTGTCGTCTGTTCAGAATCGCCCTGAGCTTGCTCAAGAGGCTGAAGGGATTGATCTTCATGGCTACACCTTACGAGTATTCGCCTCTTAAATCAATCGGATTGACACCCCTTTCCGAGCCTCTTGGAGCATCTTCCCTGTGGTGTGAAGAGCAGGAAAGATGAGAAATTACGAGTACACACAGCGAATGACGATGAACTATGCTAAAAGTGATGGAGATTAGGGCGAATTTCCTCTGTATACAGGCAACATGGTCCGTGAAACATCCGATTGTCAGAGATGTTGTTCACCCATCGCACGTTGTATTCAGCCCCCGCTGTGTCTTCGTTCATTGCCCATCATTGTGAAGAAAAACATATTTCGCCCGGACCCCGGTGATCACCGAGTCCTTGGTTGTCGAGGCCAGTGACTGCGTTGCTAGAGATCAGCCGTTCACCCACCGCTCGAACATCACGGCCGTCGATCGGTTCATCTCCTCCATGAAGGCGGAGCTGTGCTTGCGCAGGTAGTAGTAGTCGGCCAGCGTCCCCTCATTCCCATAGGGGAGGGACCCGACTTTGCGTCGTGATGATTCGTGCTCATGGTATGCCTGCTCTAATGCATCAAGATGCAGCTCCTCATAGCCGTCGGTCATGAAGATTGAATCGACGGGGCACCGGGGGCTCTGCTTGACCGAGGCGGTCTGCTTCGGGTAGCCGAGGATCAGCATCGCGGCGGGGATGGTGAAGCGCTTAAGGCACAAGAGGTCGCTGAGATCCTCGAAGTTCTCGATCACATCGCCGATGTAGCAGGAGCCCAGGCCAAGGGCCTCGGCGGCGATGACGGCGTTCTGGGCCGCGATGATGGCATCCTGCAGGCAGAGGTGGATGTCACCCAAGCCGGGGGAGCGGAAGGCGGCAAGGCCCGCTGCTTGGGCCCGCTTGACCGCCCCGCTCTCCTCGAAGTAGTTGACCCACTTCTGCATGTCGGCCAAGAAGACCCACACGACGGGGGCCTTCGCGATCATCGGTTGGTCGTCGCAGAGGAGGGCGAGGCGCTCCTTCTTGCTCTGGTCTTTGACCTCGATGATCGAGTAGAGGGCCATGTTGCCTGCCGTCGGGGCGCGCAGGGTCGCTTCCTTGAGCGTGAGGAGGGTATCGTCACTGACCGGGCGGTCACTGAACGTCCTGATGGAACGGCGGGAGTGGATCAAACGGAGGGTATCGTGCATGGCCCGAGTATAGAGCAAAGGCTCCTCTTCATCCAGTATACATATACACGGGAGCGGAAGTGTTATATCCTACGAGTATGCGTAGTGTGAAGGCATACCGGTACCGGTGGGTGATTCTCCTCTCCCTGGTGCTGTTGATCATATCGGTAGAGAGTCAGTGGCTTACCCTCGCCCCGGTCGGCCGGGTGGCAAACACCTTCTACCGTGGACAGCTCAATCTCCGTCACTCGACCCCGGTCGACTTGTTGTCGCTGATGTACCTGGTCGTCTTCGTGGTTGCCAGCGTCCCCTCCTCCTACCTGCTGCATCGGTTGGGCATCAGATGGGTGGTCTGGATCGCCAGTGGGACCACCATCTTCGGTGCGTTGACCAAGACCCTCTATCTCGCGGATCTGCGCTTCGTCCTCTTCGGCCAGTTCTTCCTCGCCGTGGGCCAGACGCTGGTCCTCGTCTCCATCACCGAGATCGTCTCCCGATGGTTCCCGATCCGGGAGCGGGGGATGGCGGTCGGGCTGACCAGCACCAGCCAGTACCTCAGCCTGGCGATGGTGATGATCGTCACCCCCCTGTGGGTGGTGACCAAGAGCTCCGACCCGATGTGGGGGGCGGGCTTCGAGCGGATGATGCGGTTTTGGGGGATCTTCAGTGCCATCCTCGCCTTGGTGCCGGCGTTCTTGATCAGGGAGAACCCACCGACCCCCTCGTCACACTACACCTACCCGGCTCTGAGCTATCGCTCGAGCTTCAAGGCCTTGCAGCTCAGCTCGTCGCTGAGGGGGCTCTTGGTCATCTTCTCCATCTGTTGGGGAGTCTTGATGGTCTTCTTCATCAAGGTCGACCAGATCAGCGCGCTCTTGGGCATCACCGACTCGAATGGGATTTTGGGCATTTCCATGTTCGTCGGGGGCATGGTCGGGGCGACGGTCCTGCCGGCGCTCTCCGACCGCTATCGACGGCGCAAACTCTTCTTCGTCTTCTCTACCGTCTGTTCGATCCCCGGTATCCTCTTGATGGTCTTCTCCGCCCGGATCGGCTCACACCTCTTGAATCCCACGGCCATCGCGATCATCGGCAGCTCGATCGTCGGCCTCTCGCTCTTGGCCGCAATCCCCATCGGCACCCAATATGCCGCTGAGCTCGCCTCAGGGGTGGGAGAGGAGATCATCCAAAGCCTGCTCTTGCTCTCCAGCCAAGCGGCCTGCGCCATCATCCTCGTGGTGAGTCTGGTCACCACCGAGTTCTACGCACCGATGCTCCTCGCCTTCCTCGCTGTGCTCTTGGCCGCCGCGATGGTGGGTTCTGCGTTCCTCAAGGAGAGCCCGATGATCATCACGGAGGATCAGCGCCTCAAAGAGGCGGTCGAGGTGGAGATTGTCCATCTGCAGTAGGGGATGTTAGGCCGAACCCTCTCTCTTCATCCCTTGATTCCACCCATCAAAGGCGTGGATGCGGTCCAGCGGGAGACGGGTGCGCTCGCTGTGCTCACTCTCGCGGTGTGCGTCGCTGAGCCCCTCTTCGCTTCCGGGGTAGCCGAGGACCAGGAGCACCAAGAGGGAATCATCCTCTTCGATCTTCAGCACCGCTTTGGCCTCATCGGCATTGAAGCCGGCGATGGGATGGATGGAGAGCCCTTCGCTGACCGCTTGGATCTGCAGGGCCATCGTGGCCATGCCGACCTCAAAGGGAGCATAGGAGCGCTCCCCCAGCTGCATGCTCCACCTATTGTTGGTGACCACCGCGATGATGGCGGGGGCTCTCTTGGCCCAGTAGTTTCCTCGGGACAAGGTCTCTTTCAAGGCATTGAGGCGCTCACTCTCAGTGACGGTGATAAAGCGCCACGGTTGGTTGTTCATGGCGCTGGGGGCGGTGGTGGCGGCCTCGATGAGGCCGAGCAGGACCTCCGGCTCGATCGGTCGGGTGTCGAGGGCACGATAGGCCCGTCGCTTTTCAATGGCAGGTAACACGGTGTCTTTCTCCTTCACTGCTCCCCAAGATACTCATAAATGCCATCATCGCACACTCATGGGTAGGAGACCCCTGCCAGTTCCTTGGCTTCTTTGCCGGTCATCGAGGAGATGGTAAGCTTCAAGCCGATCGCCTTTGTGCAGGCGCTCACCTTGGCTTGCCGCTCTGCAAGCGGTCGGTCGGCGCTGTACTTGCAGCAGAGCGCATCGAAGGCAGCGAGCCACTCCTCGCCCTCGATGCGGGCGATGGTGCCCTCTGCGATGACCGAGACAAAGAGGGAGGTGTAGCGACCGCTGTCGATCTGGTCCTGGTCGATGACGGTAAAGGATGCACGGTTGTGCAGGGCGATGGCATCGATCTTGCGTCCCACCCCGATCGAGTGGAAGTAGATGGTGCCTGCCCGGAGGACGTAGTTCAGCGGCACCCCGTATGGCAGTCCACTGCTGTCGATCAGGGAGAGGACCCCACTCGTCCCTCTCTCGAGCACTTCGATGCATCGCTCCCGGGAGAGCGCTTGGCGGTATCGTCTCATCACCAACTCAAAAAAAAACGGGGATGACGTGATCGCCCACCCCGTTCGTATCCCCGTTTGATGATTAGTCGAGGGGAGAAAAGTCAGACTGAGGAGCTCCACAGAGAGGGCAAACCCAATCTTCCGGAAGATCTTCAAAGGCTGTTCCTGCTTTGACCCCGTTGTCAGGATCACCTACTGCCGGGTCATAGATGTACCCGCAAAGATTGCATTCGTACTGTTTCATGCGTCTTTCCTCCTAGAAGAGTAATATATAGGCAAAGCCAGTGATGAGCAAGGAAAATCACTCATAAACTTTCAAGATCTTTGTGAGCATCTTGGTAAACCGCCGCTTGAAGCTCTCCGGGGCGAGGATCTCCACCGAGTCGCCGCACTGGATGATTCTCAGGTAGAGCTCGATTGAATTCTCCACATCCATGTTGCAGATCGTCGATCCATCCTCCCCCTTCTCGAAGACCGGAGGGCCGTGCACGACGGTGCGGAAGGCATTGAGCGCACTGCGCTCCTTCATCTTCAGACTGAGCGGAATCATGTCGATGGAGTCGTAGCGCCCTTGTTCTGCAGGGAATTTGAACGGCTTGAGGTTGTCCGGGATCGTGTAGGTCTCGTTGAGGATCGTGGCGTTGGTGATGGTGGAGATGTCGATGGTCACGATCTCGGTGGTGTGGCGGAGCCGGCCCGTCACGCTGATGGGTTTGCGTCCACCGCTGTCCTCCTCCCGAAAGCCGATGAAGTACGGGGCGAGCTCGGTCTCGATGGGGTCGAAGCCCTTCAGGCTCTGCACCACCCGCACGATCCTGCCGCTGACCCAGCTGTCGATGAGGACCTCCAGCACGGCGTTGAACTTCGAGCTCTCCTTCTTCTGCTGCAGCTGCAGGTCGATCTGCTCGGCGAGATTCACGAGGTTCTCGCTGATCTTCGGTGCATAGCTGCGCATGTTCAGCGCGATCTTGCGCAGTCCGCTGGCCAGGTGCGGGTTCTGGAACTCGGCGTTGTCGGCGAGCATCTCGGCGCTGAAGTTGAAGGCGAGGCTCTCGTAGACCGAGAGGGCGATGTTCTCATCCTCCAGTTTGCTGCGGATCTTGATGAGGTTGTTCTCCTCGTAGATGTCGATGTACTCCTTCAGCTGGTCGACATAGCGGCTGATCGTCGAGCGATGGACGCCGAGGCGTCTGGCGATCTCCGCCCGTCTCAACCCCTCGGGGTGGGAATGCAACAACAACTCCAACTGCGCTACTCGTTCACCTTTCATGTATGCTCCCATTCTGCATCAAACTGCAACAAACACCACATCAGTATACCATGCTCAGAGCGCTGGGCAAGCAGATTTATACAAGAACGCAACAAAACAGCCGCTTGTCTGTTGCTTGATGGAGTGCTAGCATACAGAAAGGAGGCTGTCATGGATGATCGGCTGATGAAGATGGAAGTGAAGATCGCCTACATGGAGGAGACGATCGCCACCCTTGATTCGGTGGTGACGGAACAGAACACGGAGATCGCAAATCTGAAAAATCGCCTCTCTCTGATGGAGAAGCGATTTTCCGAGTTGATCGATGACAGCCTTCCCGCTGGGGAGAAGCCGCCCCACTACTGATATCAGACGAAGAGGTTGACCCGGCTCTCGCTCGCCGCCCCCATGTAGGTGGCGACCCCGCCGATCTCAACGCCATCGAGCAGTTCGGATGCGCTGATGCCCATGATGTCCATCGACATCTGGCAGGCGACCATCCGCACCCCGCTCTTCTTCGCATCGTTGAACATCGCCTCAAGCTGGTCGACATGCTTCTTCGTCATCCGCTTCTTCATCATCTTCGCCCCGAGGCCCCCCATGTTCATCGACGAGAGGCCGAGCTCCCCCATTCCGGAGGGGAGCATGGAGGAGAACATCTTGCCCATGAAGTCCTTCTTCGGGGCCTTGGCCCCCTTCTTGCGGAGGACCGAGAGGCCCCAGAAGGTGAAGAACATCGTCACCGACTTGCCGGTGGCCACCGCCCCGTTGGCCAGGACGAAGGAGGCCAACGCCCGGTCCAGGTCGTTTGAGAAGACAATGAAGGTCGCCCCGTTGTCCGGGTCGCAGATCGCGGGTTTGGCACCGGCGGAGTCGCTCATCGCGCAGATGGCGCTGCTGCCCTTGGTGATGGTCGCCTCGATGATGCCCTCTGTGGTGGAGAGGCCGACCAGCTCATTGCCGGTGAGCTTGCACCACGAGCCTACGTCGATGGCGAAGCCGGGGTCGCTGGCACGGACCGTGATGCGGTCCCCCTCCTCGAGGTTGTCGATCTCCCGCTTCAGGTGGATGATCGGGCCGGGGCACTGCAGGCCCACGGCATCGATGGTGTGGCTCTTGAACCCGACGCTGCGCTTGCGCGGAGAGCCGTCGTCGTACAGGTGGCTGATCACGCCTACCGGCTCCCTGACGACCACGACGCCGCCATTCTCCAGGATGGCGCGCTCCCGCATCGCGCTGTCGTAGCTCTTGAAGCCGCCGCTGAGGTTCTTCACCTTGGTATAGCCGTTTTGCCTCAGGATCCGCTCGGCGAGGTAGCCGCGCGCCCCGATGGCGCAGTAGATGACGATCTGACGATCCTTGGGGACCTCGGCGAGCCGACCGCGCAAGGCGGTGTTGGGGATGTTGACGGCCCCCTCGATGGAGGCGAGAGCGAACTCATCCTCGCTGCGCACATCGAGCATGAGGGCCCCCTCCGCTCTCAGGCGCTCAGCCTCATCCCAACTGATGGGATCGGAGAGGCCGTCGAGGGCGTTGGAGGCGATGAAGCCGACCATGTTCACCGGATCCTTGGCGCTGGAGAAGGGGGGGGCGTAGGCTTGCTCGAACTCAGCGAGGTCCCAGACCGTGCCCTCCTTGCCGATGAAGGCGCTGATGACGTCGATGCGCTTGTCCACCCCATCGAAGCCGACCGCCTGCGCTCCCCAGAGCCTACCGGTCACGGGATGGTAGAGGATCTTCAGCGTCAGCTGCAAGCTGTTGGGGTAGTAGCCGGCGTGGTTGCCTGCATGGGTCTCGGCGATGCGGTAGGGGAGCTTGGCCGCCTTCAGCCCCTTCTCGGTCAAGCCGGTGGCGGCCACTGTCATGTCGAAGATCTTGGCGATCGAGGTGGCGATGCTCCCCTCATAGGGGGTTTGGTCCCCATCGATGATGGCATCGGCACAGAGGCGGGCCTGCTTGTTGGCCGGGCCGGCGAGTGGGATGGTGCATCCGAGGCCCGTGATGGGGCTCTTGATCTGGATGGCGTCGCCCACCGCCCGGATGTTCGGGTCGTTGGTGCGGAAGAACTCATCGACGACGATCGCACCGTTCTTGGCGAGGGTGATGCCGCTCTCCTTGAGGAAGGCGGTGTCGGGGCGGACCCCGATGGAGAGGATGACCAGGTCGGCCTCGATGAGGTGGCCGCTCGCCAGCTTGACGGTGACCGTCGAACCGTGGTCCAAGAACTCCTCGACCCCATCCTTGAGGTGGAGGTTCACCCCCTTGGCCCTGAGGTGCTGCTGAACCTCGGCGGCCAGCTCGTAGTCGATGATGTTCATCACCTGCTCGAGGGCCTCGACGACGGAGACCTCCAAGCCCCGCTCCTTGAGATTCTCCGCCATCTCCAGGCCGATGAAGCCACCGCCGACGACCACGGCCCGGCTGGTGGTGCTCGCCTCGATATGGCCTTTGATGGCATCGATGTCCTCCACTGACCTGAGGCTCATGATGTTGGGGTGTTTGATGCCGGGGATCGGGGGCTTGATGGGAGCGGCTCCCGGGGAGAGGATGAGGGTGTCGTAGCGCTCATCGTACTCGCTGTTGTCCTTGAGGTTGCGTACCCGCACCGTCTTTGCCTCACGGTTGATGGCGATGACCTCACTCTCGGTGCGTGCGTCCACCTCAAGCGACTCCTTGAAGCGCTCCGGGGTCTGCACGAAGAGTCGTGAGCGCTCCGCGATGACGCCTCCTGCGTAGTACGGCAGTCCACAGTTGGCGAAACTGATGTATGGCCCGCGCTCGAACATGATGATCTGAGCGTGCTCGTCCCGTCTTCTCAGTCGGGCGGCGGTGCCGGCGCCGCCGGCGACCCCTCCGACGATCAGGTACTTCTTCATATGATGTTCTCCCTTCTCCCTGCCTGCGTGAAGTGCAGTGCCTCGGGCAGTGCAATCTCGGAGCAGCTGTACTCCTCGACCATCGCTGAGCCCTCTTCAGTCAATGTGACGGTGAGGCTGCGACGGTCGCTGTCGCTCAGCGAGCGGACGATGAGGGTACGCGCTTCCAGACTATCCAACACCCGTGTCAGACGTGACGGGGAGAGCTCGAGCTCCCGGGCCAAGGCCCTCGGCTCACTGATTCCCTTGTTCACCGCACACAGCAACAACGCATCGTTGAAAGAGAGCCCGGTCTTGGCCTTCAACTCCTCTTCAAAGGTACGCAATGCGGTTTGTAGTCTCCTGATGGCACAGAGGTCGATCATGCTAGGCTCCAGATAGTTTTTTCAAGCAATAATTGCCAAGGACAACTATAAGGAGTGAGCCCCACCTCGTCAATATGGAGCTGGTGCTTGGTCGGGTTGTACCGGAATGGAGTCATGGAGGAACGGCACAGTGGCTTGTATGTCACATCAGCAATATCGAGCGCTAATTTGTTTTAATACACACAATACATCCCAGCTCACCAATCAATAAATTTATATACAGAAATACTATACCAACTCTCAGTTGACACTCGTAATTACAAGACAGTATATTGCATACAGGAAGGGATGTGAGGAAGGAAGTCGAGGAAGTTTCTTTGAGAGGGAAGTCAACGCTTCATACCTGCTTCAGTCGTACACCTCGGTTCTGCATCAGGCACATGAAACTCCTTCTGTATTGCATCAGCTCTACTTGACGTATCTGCAACAGATGCAACGCAGCCCCTTGGGCCAGTGATGATTCCCGGTCACTGGCCTTTTTGCAACTGCTTGCAATCTTGGAATTCAGCCTCTTACTCCACCCCGGCATCGATGTAGTGCTTGCTCTGCCGCTTGATGAGCTTGAGCTCGTTCTTCTGGGCCTTGGCCCACTCCTTGCGGCCGATGAGGGCGACCTGTTCCACCGGCCGTTCACTGACGAACTGGATGATGGCGCTCTCCGCTTCCTCGGTGCCGGTCGCCTTCGGATAGAGGAAGAAGCCATGGACACCCTTCTTCACCTCCAGGTACTTGGCCGGGGTGTCGGCGGAGTTGAGGGCATCGACATAGAGCAGCCCGTCGTCACGCAGCGGATCGTACTCCGCCCCGATGACCAGCGTCTCGGGCAGCCGGGAGTGGTCCTTGCCGAGCAGCGGGGAGAAGAGCGGGTTGAGGATGTCCTTCGGCTCACGCATATAGGTGTTGACGAAGAAGGCCATCTGCTTGTCGTTGAGCGTCGGGGAGTCCTTGAACTTCTCCCAACTCTCGGTGCGCATCCTGCCGTCCGTGACCGGGTAGAGGAGGATCTGCCCCGCGATGGCCGGTCCCTTGCGGTCGCGTGAGAGGCGGCTCACCACGGCGGCGAGGTTGCCCCCCGCGCTGTCGCCGATGAGGAAGATCCGGTCGGGGTCGGTCTTCCAATAGCGGCATCCCGCCGCAGCCCAGATCAGGGTGTCGTAGCAATCTTCCACGGCGATGGGGAACTTGTGCCGGGGGGCGAGGCGGTAGTCGACCGAGAGCACCGCGGCCCCGGTGATGTCGGCCAGGTGGGCGCAGAGGAAGTTGTAGAGGTCCATATTCCCCCAGACCCACCCTCCACCGTGGTAGTAGATGATGAGGGGGGTGAGGTCGCTGATGGACTTCGATGCCTGCTTCTCGAAGAGATAGCCGCTGATCATCCCGCCCTGCACCGGGATGATGAAGGTCTTGGAGGTGATGTTCTTCGCACCCTTGCCCAAGAGTTTGCGGATGATGAGGTTGTTGGGGATCGAGATATCGTTGATCTCCTCGATGCGCGCGGCGCTGAGTCCCTCTGGCTCGGTGATCGAGACCTTGTTCATCAGCTTGATCAAGCGCTTCATCCGTGAAGATACATCATAGTCTGCCATATGGCTTTCAATATAGAGCATCCCACAACGCATAGCAAGTCGCTTGTGCTATGGAAATAGTATAGGTATACTCAAACAATGAAAGACGAAGCAGCGCTGAAAGACCATACACGGTTTGGCTATGATTTCATCACAGCCCCCTATCTTGGGGAGGGTACGGATGAGTATCACCTGCGCAACAAGCAGGCAGGAGTGGATAATTCGTCCTACCGTGGGCTGCGCCCCGATGAGATCGAAGCGCTTGAGCGCAACCTCAATACCAGTACCAACTGGGACGATGTGCTGGTCAGTGACATCTTCGACCCCTCCTTGGTGCGCAACACCGAGTTCTATGGGTTGGTGCGCCTCGGCGCCATCAGCCGGAAGATCGTCAGCTACCACGATTTCGCCGTGCCGGTGGGCATCGTCAACAGCCGGATCATCAGCTGTGACATCGGCAGCGGCTGCGCCATCTACGACTGCACCTACCTCAGCCACTACATCATCTGCGACCATGTCATCCTCTATCGTATCGGTGAGATGCAGGCCACCAACCATGCCAAGTTCGGCAGCGGCATCCTCAAGGAGGGGGAGAGCGAAGAGGTCCGCATCGCCATCGACATCATGAACGAGGCGAGCGGGAGGGCGATCCGCCCCTTTGATGGCATGCTCACCTCCGATGCCTACCTCTGGGGCACCTGGCGCGAGGATGGCGAGCTGATGCGCGCCTTCGAGCGCTTCACCGAAGACACGATGGACAGAAGGCGCGGCTACTATGGGTATGTCGGCCAAGAGTCGGTCATCAAGAGCTGCGGCACCATCAAGGATGTGTGGGTCGGGGAGGGGGCCTACATCAAGGGGGCCAACAAGCTCAAGAACCTCACGCTCCGCTCAACGAAGAGCGAACCGGTGCAGATCGGCGAGGGGGTGGAGCTGGTCAACGGCATCATCGGCAGCGGAAGCCGGGTCTTCTACGGGGTGAAGGCGATCCGATTCATCATCGGGGACAACTCGAACCTCAAGTACGGGGCCCGCCTCATCCACTCCTTCCTCGGTGACAACTGCACCGTCAGCTGCTGTGAACTGCTCAACAGCCTCATCTTCAACGGCCATGAGCAGCACCACAACAACTCCTTCCTCGTCGCCGCCCTCCTCATGGGCCAGTCCAACATGGCCGCCGGGGCCAACATCGGCAGCAACCACAACAGCCGGGCCAACGATGGTGAGCTCATCGCCGGGCGAGGCTTCTGGCCCGCGCTCTCCAGCAGCCTCAAGTACGACTGCAAGTTCGCCAGCTACGTACTCTTGGACAAGGGGAACTTCCCCCATGAGCTCAACATCCCCATCCCGTTCTCCCTGGTCACCACCGACGAACGGGAGGGGCGGCGCCTGCTCATGCCCGCCTACTGGTGGATGTACAACCTCTATGCCTTGGAGCGCAACAGCTACAAGTACCGGACCCGCGACAAACGCAAGACCGTCCGCCAGCACATCGAGGTCGACTACCTCGCCCCCGATACGGCGAACGAGATCCTGGCCGCCCGCCACCTCTTGGAGCAGTGGGTCGGCTCAAGCTACCAGAGTGAGAGCGAGAGCCCCGGCACCCTGGGAAAGACGCTCTTGCGTGACCACCCTGAGCTGGTGGGGGATCTGGAGGTCCTGGCCCCCGGTCTGGAGAACAGCACCGTGCCCATGCGGGTGCTGAAGGCGGGACAGGCGTATGAGGCCTACGACCAGATGTTGCGCTACTGGGCCACCTGGGCCATCGCCGACTACGCTGTCAAGAGCGGGAAGCGTGTCTCTCTCCTGCAGGACGAGGGGGAGCACCCGCTCAAATCGTGGCTGAACGTCGGCGGTCAATTGGTAATGGAGGAGCGCGTCGAGGCGCTCTTGGCCTCCATCAAGGAGGGGAGCGTCTCCAGCTGGGATGAGGTGCATCAGACCTATGAGCTGTGGCATGAGCGGTATGAGGAGGATCGGGCACACCACGCGCTGGCGATCCTCTACGCGCTGCTCGAGGTGCCATACATCGACGAGAACCTCTGGCAGGAGCTGACGGTCCAGTGCGGCGCCATCCGGGTGCAGATCGAGGAGCAGGTCTTCAAGACCAAGGCGAAGGACTACCACAACCACTTTCGCGAGATTACCTTCCGCAGCAGGGCGGAGCAGGAAGCGGTCCTCGGGCGTCTTGATGAGAACCCCTTCATCGCCCACTCCAAGGTGGTCACCGAAGCCCTGTTGGCTACGCTCTCCCAGGTGCGGTACTCCTGAAGACCGTATAGACGTCATTCGCCCGCTCCAGGACAGTCAAGGCTATCCAGATTGTCACCATCGCTTGGACGACGATCTTGACTCGTGCCTCGCCTGCCAGTTGGATGAAAAGGGGGTGGTAGAGCTGCCACCGGGTGAGGACGATCGCCGAGTACCCCACCGTCGAGAGCTCCACTGCGCTCTCGGTGAGGACGAGCGGACGGCTGTAGCGAAGGCGTGCCAGTTTCACCGAGCCGATGATGAGCGATGCGACGGTGAGGAGCAGCCATCCCCCTGCAAAGGGGCGGATCGTCGCGGTGAAGAGCGGCCTGCCATGCAGGGCGATGGCCTCGGGACGCACCAACAGGAAGAGAAGAAAAAAGAGGACGAGCAGAGAGAACGCCATATCCAGGCGTGCGCTGCTCGCCTTGATCGCACACACGTCAACAGAGAGGGTGGCCAGCATGGTCTCTTCATCCCATCGCCTCGCCTGCACGGCTCTGGAATGGGAGGAGCGGATGAAGAAGGCGAGGGTCACCGAACAGAGTGAGAGAAGCAGGGCGACGGCTATGGCGGCAAGAGACCTCTGGGCCAGCAGTGATGCGGTGATGCGCACCGGCTGGAAGAAGGGGGGGATGAGAAAGAGGGGCAGGAGGATGATGGTGCACAAGAGCAGGGCAGAGATCAAGCTCTTTCGATATTGGAGGCGGTACTGACGTCTGACCAGGGATCGCTTTTGGATGAAGAACCGGGTGGCGCAATCGGCGGGGTGACCCAAGGCAAGGATGGTGGCAGCCTCACTGTCGCTTGCGCGGAAGATCTGGTCAAGCTGTTCTTGTGCGCGCCCCCGTTCTCTTCGGTCAAGGTGGGTGAGCACCGCTTTGATGTATGCGTCGGTCATGGCACTGCACTGCTCCCATATACGGCAAAACCCGCCCCTGACGGGACGGGTTTCTTGGAGTCAAAGGGACTCGAACCCTCCACCTACTGATTGCGAACCAGTCGCTCTACCAGATGAGCTATGACCCCATAATTGCATAGACAAACCTACCGCTTTGAGTGGAATCTGTCAACTCTCAGGCTCGAGTATCCGCTTGTCTTCTGTGAGGTTTGTGGTAGAGTAGTGACATGATACATCAGGAAAACTTGGCAGAGCTGCTCTATTCGCTCTTGAATACTATCCCTGATCCCTTCTTCGTCATCGCCGAGGACGGCACCTATCTGGAGGTCTTCGGCGGCACCGAACGGAGCCTCTATGATGACGGCAAGCCGATGAAGGGTCAAAACATCTATGAGTTCATGCCCAAGGAGTTCGCTGATTTCTATATGGAGCACGTGCGCCTCGCCCTCGAGACCAACTCCCTCTCCACCTTCGAGTACCAGCTCGATACCGACAAGGTCATCCTCCCCGAGTCGAGCGGGCCGGGTGGGATGCAGTGGTTCGAGACGCGGATGCACCCCTTGAAAATCCCCTTTTTGGGCCACCGCGCCGTCACCGCCATGATCATCAACATCACCGAACGCCGAGAGTTCCACCGACAACTGGAAGAGCTCTCCTGGGAAGATCCGCTGACCGGCCTCTACAACCGCCGCTACTTCCTCGAGCGTGTCCGGCTACACCTGCAGGAGTCGGGGTCGGCGCACATCATGATCTGTGACATCGACGACTTCAAGTACATCAACGACCACTGGGGCCACCTCGCTGGAGATGCCGTGCTCATGGAGTTCGGCAAGTTGGCCTCCTGCCTGGTGGAGAATGGACATACGGTCAGCCGCTTCGGCGGCGATGAGTTCGTCATCGCCCTGACCGGGTACAGTGATGATGAGGCGTTCGCCCTTGGCGAGCACCTGAGGCAGAAGGTGGAGGAGTACGACTTCTCATACCAACACCACCGTTTGGATATCCGGGTCTCCATCGGCATCGCCGCCCTCACCAGCGCTGATTACGCCAAGAGCGAGCTCATCGCCGATGCAGATCAAGCGCTCTATGTGGCGAAGGCAGAGGGGAAAAACCAAGTGCGGTTCTTTGGGAGAAATTGATGTACAGTATCCTCTACAATATCGCGATGCTCCTCTCCCTCTCAATTTTCTTCGCCACCTACCCATTCAAGCGCCTCACGCGCCTCTCATCCCATCAGGTGATCGTGGGGGTGGTCATCGGCTTCTCGGGGATTCTGGTGATGCTCAATCCGCTGGTCATCACGGAGGGCCTCTTTTTCGATTCACGGACCATCCTGCTGGTGGTCTCCGGGATGGTCTTCGGGGCAATCCCCACCCTCGTCGGGGCGGCCATGATGATCATCTACCGCCTCACCCAAGGGGGAAGCGGCATCGCAACCGGCCTCTCCACCATCACGGTGAGCTCTCTCATCGGGATCATCTGGCACCGCCTGCGCTTTGAGAAGGTCATGCAGCGGGGACACGTCAAAACCATCGAACTGGTAGCGGTGGGGGTGGTCACCCACATTTTTATGCTCCTTACGCTCTCCCTCATCCCCGCCAGCGACCGCGGTGAGGCGTTGCGCCAGATGGTCGTGCCCACCTTGGTCTTCTACCCCCTGGGCACCTATCTGCTCTCGCTCCTGCTCTTCAGCCAAGCCCATCGGATCACCGATCAGATCGAGACGGAGAAGAGCGAACGCCTCTTCAAGACGATGTTTGAACAAGCCCCCATCGGCATGTCTTCCACCGACTTGGACAGCGGCAAGATCATGAACATCAACCAGAGCTATCTCGATCTGCTCGGCTACCGGAGAGAGGAGGTGATCGGGCGACGATGGGAGGAATTCACCCATCCTGATGACCTGGTCGCAAGTGCGAATGCCACCGAGTTCCTCCATACCGATGAGACGGGGGTGTTGAACCTCGACAAGCGCTTGATCCGCAAGGACGGCGCTGTCGTCTGGCTCAACCTCTCGCTCTCCGCGTTCGCCACGGTCGACATGGACCACCGGGAGAGCCTGGGGATGGCCGTCGATGTCACCGAGCGCAAGAACTGGGAGCAGCGGATCCTCTGGGCAAGTGACCACGATGCCCTGACCGGCCTCTACAACCGGGTTCACTTCGAGAACTTCGTCCAAGAGTTGGAAATGGAGCACCGCGCCCGCCTGATCGTCGCCTTCCTCGACGTCAACGGCCTGAAGCTCCTCAACGAGGCCTTCGGCCGCGATGAGGGCAACCGCCTGCTCATGCGCATCGCCGAGATCCTCCAATCCCACCTCATCGAAGGGGACTACCTCAGCCGTGTCGGGGGTGATGAATTCGCCATCTTCTTCTTCGACCAGGAGGCCGGGCAGGTGGAGGCACTCCTCTCGAGGGCAAGCAGCGACATCGCCCTCATCGATATCATGGGATCGGTTGCCCCGTCGGTCAGCTGGGGCACCAGCGAGGTCGACTGGAGCGGGCACTCCCTCAATGATGCCATCAAGGAGGCTGAAATGAACTTAGCCAGCCGCAAGGTCGTCGACAGCCCCAACATGCGTGGCAAAGCGGTCTACGCCATCATCAACACCCTCTACGAGAAGAACCAGCGCGAGGAGTTGCACTCGCGCCGGGTCTCCGAATTGTGTGAGAAACTCGCCCGTGCCCATGGGATGGGACAGGAGGCGGCAAACGAGATCCGCCTGGTCGGGCTCCTCCATGACATCGGCAAGATCGGCATCGATGAGGCGCTCCTCAACAAGACCGATCGACTCGACGCGGATGAGTGGAAGCAGGTGAAGCGCCACTGTGAGATCGGCTATCGCCTCCTCAGCGCCGTCGAGGACATGGCCGGCTTCGCCCACCATGTGCTCTACCATCACGAGCGCTTCGACGGCACCGGCTACCCGAAGGGGATCAAAGGGGAGGAGATCCCGCTCGGATCACGGATCATCGCCATCGCCGATGCGTTCGATGCGATGACCGCCTCCCGCACGTACCGCATCGCGATCTCGTCGGAGGCGGCGGCGCGCGAGATCAAGCAGTACGCCGGAACCCAATTCGACCCCCACCTGGCAAAAACCTTCGTCGAGCACGTGATCGGATTTGATTGGGATAATCTCTAGCCCCGTTCATTGACAGCACTCAGGGCGCCTTTTACCATAGAGGTGGGAGGTGCCTATGGGTGTCATAACCATCAGCCGACAGATCGGCAGCAGCGGGACCTTCATCGCTGAACACGTCGCCAAGGAGATGGGCCTCGTTGTCATCGACAAGGAGGACATCGAGACGATCATGAGCGAGTATGGATTTGCCGCCTTCTCAGAGATCTACGACAAGGCCCCGAGTTTTTGGAGCCGCTGGGATGAGACGAGGGCGTTGACCGTCGATTTCTTGCTCACCGCCATGCGGGCGTTCGCCAAGGTGGACAACGTCGTCCTGCTCGGACGGGGTGGCTTCAGTCTCTTCCAAGGGTATACCGACATCCTCAATGTGCGCATCAAGGCGCCGTTGGAGCTGCGGATCCTGCGCAAACAGAGCGAGTTCGGTGGAACCGACACGCAGTGCAGGAGCATCTTGGAGCGGGCTGAGACGGTGAGAGCGATGTTCGTCAAGAGCGATCTCCACTCCAACCAGGACGATGCGTCCCTCTTTGACTTGGTTCTCGACACCGCTATCGTCGAGCCGGAGCGGGCGGTGGCCATCATCAGCGATGCGTTTGCCCATCTTCTCACGCATCCGAGGATCGACGCGAAACAGACCCGCGCTGACTTGACGGCTGACGAGGTGCTGCTCTCTCTTGTCACCGAGCATGTCGAGAAGAGGCGCAAGGGGGAGAAGCGGGCGGACGCTGTAAAGAATTCAGGGCTCAATAGTCGCTGAAGGTACGCTCTATATACAGAAAAGATGAAATTATATGCATAGATACTAGGCAAAGATGGGAATATCTGTATAATTATACCAATCTTATCCAATTGGAGGATGGTATGATCACAGCAGGGGTCATCGGAGCCACCGGCTATGCCGGCTCCCAACTCGTCGCGCTGCTCAGCGCCCACCCGCAGGTACGCCTTGCGTACGTGGCGTCCCATTCGTATGTCGGCAAGCGCTTTGGTGAGGTCTATCCATCGCTCTTTCCCATCGGGGACCTGATCCTCCAGGAGGAGGATATTGAGGAGGCGTCGCACGTGTGCGACGTGCTCTTCGTCGCCCTCCCGCACGGGATGGCGAGCCATAAGATCAGTGAAGAAATTCTCTCGCGTTGTGTGGTCATCGACTTGGGCGCGGACTTCCGCCTCTCTGACCGCGCCGTCTATGAGTCGTGGTACCAGTGCGACCACCCGAGCAGCCACCTGCTCACAGAGAGCGTGTATGGGCTGTGCGAGCTCCACCGACGCGCCATCAAGGGCGCCCGCCTCATCGCCAACCCCGGCTGCTATACGACCTGCTCGATCCTCGCCCTCGCCCCGCTGGTGGGCACGGGCCTGGTCGATCCCACCTCCCTCATCATCGACAGCGCAAGCGGCACCAGTGGGGCGGGCCGCAGTGAGAAGATCGGCTCGCTCTTCTGTGAGGTCAATGAGAACTACAAGGCCTACGGGGTGACCAACCACCGCCATACCCCCGAGATCGAGCAGGAGCTCTCGCTTCAGAACGGCGCCCCGTTGGTGGTCCAGTTCACCCCGCACCTCGTGCCGATGAACCGCGGCATCCTCTCCACCTGCTATGCAAACCTCAAGGCGGGGGTGGGGGGCGCTGAGGTCAGAGGGGCGTATGAGGAGTACTACGGGGATGAGCCGTTCATCCGCTTGATGGGCTCCGATCTTCCCGAGACGCGCTTTGTGCGCGCCACCAACGTCTGTGCCATCGGGTGGAAAGTAGACGAGCGCACCAAACGGGTCGTCGCCATCTCTGCGATCGACAACCTTGTCAAGGGAGCCGCTGGACAGGCGGTACAGAATATGAACATCCGGTTCGCCCTCGGCGAGACGACCGGCTTGGCGACCAGCGTGGCCAGCCCACTGTAGGAGACAGACCATGAAGATCATCGAAGGCGGGATCACCGCCGCCAAAGGCTTTTCAGCATCAGGGGTCTACTGCGGCATCAAGAAGCGCAAGAAGGACATGGCCTTGGTAGCCAGCGATGGGCCGTGCACCTTCGCCGGCTCGTTCACCACCAACCTGGTCAAGGCGGCCCCGGTGGTATGGGACCAGGGCATCGTGGCCTCAGAGGAGACGGTGCGGGCCATCGTCGTCAACAGCGGCAATGCCAACGCCTGCACCGCAGAGCAGGGTGATGAGGATTGCAAGATGATGGCCTCCCTCACCGCCGAGGCGCTCGGATTGAGAGCGGAGGAGGTGTTGGTCTGCTCCACCGGTGTCATCGGCGTCCCCCTCCCGATGGACCGCGTCAAAGAGGGTATCGCAAGCGCATCCAAGACACTCGCTCCCGGCCCTGAAGCGGCCGCCGATGCGGCCACCGCCATCTGCACCACCGATACCTTCACCAAGGAGGTGGCCGTCTCTGTCCAGATCGGGGATGCGACGGTCCATATCGGCGGCATGGCGAAGGGCAGTGGGATGATCCACCCCAACATGGCCACGATGCTCAGCTTCATCACCACCGACGCCGCCATCGAGAAGTCGACTCTCCAGGCGCTCTTGGGGAGCTCGATCATCGACTCCTACAATATGATCAGCGTCGATGGGGATACCTCGACCAACGATACCGTCCTGGTCCTGGCCAACGGGGCGAGCGGCTCGGCTCTGTTGTCAGAGACCCATAGCGAGTGGGAGACCTTCAAGAACGCCTTCGACTACGTCCATACCGCGCTCGCCAAGCTCGTCGTCCGCGATGGTGAGGGGGCGGGCAAGTTCCTGGAGGTGACGGTGCAGGGGGCCCGCGACAAGGAGACGGCCCGGACCCTGGCCCGCTCCATCATCTCCAGCAACCTGGTCAAGACCGCCTTCTTCGGAAGCGACGCCAACTGGGGGCGCATCCTCTGTGCGATGGGGTACAGCGGCGCTGCGTTCGACCCCCGCTCGGTCGACCTCTACTTCATGAGCGAGAAGGGGCGTATCCAGGTGGTGGAGGGCGGGGTGCCGCTCGCCTTCGACGAGCGCCTCGCCCGCGCCATCCTCAGTGAGCGCGAGGTGGTGACCCTCGCCTCCCTCAAGGACGGGGAGGAGAGCGCCACCGCCTGGGGGTGTGACCTCTCGTATGAGTATGTACGAATAAACGGGGAGTATCGAAGCTGATGAAACAGTTTATGCAGGCAGAGATCGTGAAGGCGAATGTCCTCATCGAGGCGATCCCATACATCCGCCGCTTCGCCGGCAGCACGGTGGTGGTCAAGTACGGCGGCTCGGCGATGGTCGATGAGGAGTTGAAGCGGTCGGTCATCCAGGATATCGCGATGCTCAAGTACATCGGCCTCAAGCCGGTGGTCGTCCACGGAGGGGGCAAGGAGATCTCCAGCCTCCTCGATCGACTGGGCAAAGAGAGCGTCTTCGTCGACGGCCTTCGCGTCACCGACGCCGAGACGGCCCAGGTGGCCGAGATGGTCCTCTCCGGCTCGATCGGCAAGGCGCTCGTCGACTCGCTTGAGGGGGTGGGCATCAAGGCGGTGGGCATCAGCGGCAAGGATGGACGCACGCTGACCTGTTCCAAGAAGGTAGATCCATCGGGTCGGGACCTCGGCTTTGTGGGCAGCATCGATGTGGTGGACACCACCCTCATCGAGACGCTGCTTGCCAGCAACTTCGTGCCGGTCGTCAGCCCGGTGGGCGTCGATGCGGAGGGCAACACCTACAACATCAACGCCGACTACGCCGCCTCGGCGGTGGCCGGTGCCTTGAACGCCCAGAAGTTGATCTTCCTCACCGATGTGGAGGGCATCCTCAAGGACAAGGATGACCCCTCGACGATCCTGCGCAGCCTCAGCCGGAAGGCGGCGCTCGCCTTCATCGCCGACGGGACCATCAAGGGGGGAATGATCCCCAAGGTCGAATGCTGTCTCGATGGCCTTGAGAAGGGAGTGGAGAGCGTCCACGTCCTCGACGGACGCCTGCCCCACGCCATCCTCTTGGAGATCTTCACCACCGAGGGAATCGGGACCATGGTCACCGAAAAGGAGGGAGCACCATCATGAGCATCGAAGAGGGAAAAACGTATCTCTTGGACACCTACGCCCAGGTGCCGGTCGTCTTCTCATCCGGCGAGGGCATGTACCTCATCGACGAGGATGGGAATCGCTACCTGGACTTCGTCGGCGGCATCGCCGTCAACGCCCTGGGCTACAAGGACCCCGGCTTTACCGCCTCCATCGAGCGCGTCTTGGAGCAGGGGCTGCTCCACTGCTCCAACCTCTACTACAACAGCGAGGCCATCAAGGCGGCCAAGGGCTTGACCGCCCTGGCCGATATGGAGCGGGTCTTCTTCTGCAACAGCGGAGCCGAGGCCAACGAGGCGGCCCTCAAGCTTGCCCGCAAATTCGGCAATCTGCACGCACCGAAGAAGAACCAGATCATCTCGATGGTCGACTCCTTCCACGGGCGAACCTACGGTGCCATCACGGCGACGGGACAAGCCAAATACCACGCCAACTTCGATCCGCTGCCGCAGGGGTTCTCCTACGGGGTCTTCAACGATCTCTCCTCGATAGCGCAGCTGGTGAATGAACAGGTCTGCGCCATCATCGTCGAGCCGATCCAAGGAGAGGGAGGCATCGTCCCGGCGAAGCGGGAGTTCCTTCAAGGACTGCGCACCCTCTGTGACACACACGACATGCTGCTCATCTTCGATGAGGTGCAGACCGGCATGGGGCGCAGCGGCAAGCCGTTCGCCCATCAGGTCTATGGTGTGAAGCCCGATATCCTGACCACCGCCAAGGCGCTGGCCGGAGGCATCCCCGCCGGGGCGATGATGACGGGCGGAAAGGCCAATACGGTCTTCACACCGGGCGACCATGCCTCGACCTTCGGGGGCAATGTGCTTGCTGCCGCCGGCATCAACGAGATGGTGAAGCGACTCAGCGATGCGTCGTTCACCGACCACGTGCAGGAGATGGGAGGGTATCTGCATGGCAAGCTGGAAGGGCTGGCTTCTCAATTTCCCACCCTCTGTAGCGCGGTACGGGGGATGGGCCTGATCCAAGGCCTCGTCCTCACCATCCCTCCACGCACCGTTGTCGATGCGTGCTTCGCCAAGGGCTTGCTGGTCCTCAGCGCCGGCAGTGATGTACTGCGCTTTGTCCCTCCGTTGGTGGTGGGACAAGCGGAGGTGGATGCAGCCATCGCCATCGTGCAGGCGGTCTTGGCAGACCTGCAAGGATAGATTCAAGGATCTGCTTGGTGTCAACGAGAGACGCACATCAGAGATGAAACGGCGATGTGCGTCTTCTTTCTCCTCTGGTTAGACGATCGGGTTCTGGAGTGTCCCCAACCCTTCGATGATGACCTCCACCGTGTCCCCCCTCTCCATTGGTCCGATGCCTCCCGGTGTGCCGGTGAGGATGATGTCTCCGGGCAGCAGCGTCATGACGCGGGAGAGGTAGCTGACCAGGACGGGGACGGAGAAGATGAGGTGTCGGGTGTTGGAGAACTGCTTGCGTTCTCCATTGACCCGGCTCTCGACATTGAGGTTGGAGGGATCGACCTCATCGCTGATGAACGGTCCGTACGGGCAGAAGGTGTCAAAACCCTTGGCCACCGTCCACTGGCCCGTCTTGGGCTGGAGGTCGCGAGCCGTCACATCGTTGGCGCAGCTGTAGCCGAGGATGTACGACTGTGCCTCCTCGACGGAGACAAAGCGCGCCCGCTTCCCGATGACCACCGCCAGCTCAGCTTCGTAGTCGAGGCGGGTGCACATCGCCGGTTTGACGATTGCCTCTTTCGGACCCACGATCGTGGTGGAGGGCTTGAGAAAGACCACCGGGTCGGTGGGGATGGGCAGGCCCAGCTCCTCGGCGTGGTCTCGGTAGTTGAGACCGATGCAGATGGCCTTGGAGAACGGGGTGGGGGCGAGCAGCCGGGCCTCATTGAAAGGCACCGTCTCATCGGTGAGCTGAAACGCATCGAAGGGGGATGAATCGATGAGGCGGATCATCTCGCTCTCAAGGATACCGTATCGAACAGAATCGGCGGCAAGCAGGCGTACGTATTTCATGGACCCATCATAGCAGATGATCAGCGCTTTGACAGCAACCGTTTGATCAAGGCGAGGTAGCCGGCATGGGCCGTCACCAGATCATCGATCGCGATGTGTTCATCGACGGTATGGGCCATCTCCTCCGCTCCCGGGCCGAAGCCGATGGTGGGGATGGCGAGCACCCCGGCATACCGACTGCCGTTGGTGCAGAAGCGGTAGTGGGAGAGGCGGGCGGGAATCCCGATCTCGTTGAGGGCATCCAGGCTCTGTTGCACCACCGGGTGATCATCTGCCATCAGCCAGGCGTCGAAGAAGCGCTCCGCCTTGATGGTCTGCCCGGTGTAGCTGGCGATCTCTCCTTCGGTGCAGCAGAGCGTTGCCTCAATGGCGGGGTGCTCGTCGAGGATTCCCTTGATCGGGGCGAGGATGGAGGAGGGGCTCTCGCCGATGAGGAGGCGGCGGTCGAAGGTGACCGTGCAGCGGTCGGGGAGGACCGAGCGCCCGGGGTAGGGGGTGCTGATGATATCGGTGGCGACGAGGATGCCGTCTCCGAGCACCGGGTGAGAGGGGGCCGGGAGGGAGAGGATCTTGGGTAGCACGGTGAGCATCGCCTCGATGGCGTTGACTCCCTCCTCCGGGTTGCTGGAGTGGCAGCTCCTGCCGAAGGTGGAGAGGGAGATCTCGGCTCGTCCGCGCTGACCGCGCTTGAGGTTCAGCTCGGACGCTTCGCCGATGATGACCACATCGGCTTTGATGCGCGTGCTGACCAGGGACGCGGCATACCCTTCAAAGCACTCCTCGCAGACGGTGCAGGCGACGTGCACCGAGCCGGAGAAGGCGCCGCCGGTCTGCCGTTTGAAGTCGCCCACGGCAGCGATCATGGCGGCAGCCGCCCCCTTCATGTCGGCCGCTCCGCGCCCGTAGATGCAATCATCTCGAATCTCTGCCGCACACGGGTCAGAGCTCCACGCATCTCGGTTGTCCACACCGACTGTGTCGATGTGGCAGTCAAGGAGGATGCTCGCCCCCTCCGCATTGCCATAGATGGAGCCGGTGATGCTGCCGACCTCGTCGATGTGGATAGCATCGTAGCCGAGGTTCTCCATCACCGTGGCGATGAAGCGGACGACGTCTGATTCTTCGCCCGAGAGGCTGGGAATCCTGATCAAATCTTGGGTGAGGGTGATGAGGGTGTCTCTGGTGGTCATGTGTCTATGGTAGGCCATTGGCAGATCAAGTCAAGCGCCTCTTGACCGATTGGATCGGCTCTGCTCAAATGAAGGAAGCGATACCCGATACGGGAAAGGGGGAGATGATGAAGGACGTGAAGGAGTTGGTGCGTGGCCTGCAGCATATCGGCATCCCGACGAAAGAGTTCGATGCGACCATCGCATTCTATGGCTCACTCGGTTTTGCGGTCATCCATGAGAATCGAAGTGAAGGGGGGAGGGTCGCGTTCCTCAGACTCAACGACCTCGTCATCGAGACCTATGAGGAGCCGCAGACGGCGATGAACGCGGGAGCCATCGACCACATCGCCTTGGATGTCTCTGACATCGCGGCAACGTATGCGGCCGTTGCGCGGCTTGGCCATCCTGCCTTGGAGGGAAGCGTGCAGACGTTGCCCTTCTTCAAGCGGGGGGTGAGCTTCTTCACCATCGAGGGGCCGAACAAAGAGAAGGTGGAGTTCTCCCAGTATCTTTAGACAGAAAGACATCACCAAAAAGAGAGCCGTACCTGATCGGTACGGCCCCGTGAGGATGTGCAATACGTCTTAGAAGACGGAACCTGCGTCGTAGTGATCCTTCACGTTGGACTTGTCGACCAACACCGAGGGGAGTACGACCGAGAGTGGGGAAGTGGCTGTGTGGAAGGCGTCGCTCTTGCGTCCCTCAGCCACGTCGAGGCAGTACATGATCGCATCATAGACCATCGACGGGTGGTAGGTGGCAGTTGCCTTCACCAGCGGATCATCCTTCATGATCATCTCGTAGGCGGCCTTGCTGCCCGCACCACCGAAGACCAACTTGATGTCCTTGCGTCCGCTCTCCTTAATCGCCTGCAATACCCCGGTCATGACGTCGTCATCCTGGCAGTAGACCGCGTGGATCTCGGGATACTTCTGGATGTAGGTCTCCATCAGTTCGAGGCCCTTCTGGGTCGACCAGTCGGCGAAGTCATAGTTGCGTCCGCCGGCGAGGTTGATCAAGGAGGCATCCTTGGTCATCTCGGTGAAGAACGCCGTCATGCGCTCCCCATCGATGACGACCGGCATGCCGCCCATCGCCACGTACTTGGTCAGGCCGTTCTGCTTCATGTAGTCACGCATGAAGGCGCCGCTGACCTTGCCCATCTCGCTGTTGTTCCCGGCGAGGTTCACATAGCCGAACGACGTGTCGGTCAAGCCACGGTCGACGACGATGCACTTCACCCCTGCCGAATGCGCTTCCTTGACCACCGGGGTCAGCGGGGCACTCTCGTGGGGGAGGATGACCAAGTAGTCCATGCCCCAGACCATCAGGTCCTCGACGTCGGAGATCTGCTTGGCATAGCCGTCGGCGTGCAGCACCTTGAACTGGTACTTGCCCGGATACTGTTGTTCGAGCTCACGGACAGCTTTGTCCGCCCACCATCCGATGCCGCCGGTCCACCCGTGGTCGGGCGATGGCACCGCGATACCGATCTTTGGGACGCCGGCCTTCTTTTCAGCAGTCGCCTGGGCGAAGACCAAGCCGGCAGCGAAGACCAAACAGAGAACGATTACCAATGCTCTTTTCATGATTCAAGCCTCCTAATTATTTACTGTTGCCGCTGTTGTACTGCAACAGTACGGCAACAATGATCACAAAACCCTTGACTGCCTGTTGCAGGAAGGCGCTGATGCCTCCCATGACAAGCATATTGTTGATGATGCCGAGCATGATGGCCCCCATCATCGTGCCGATGATGCTCCCCTTTCCCCCGCTCATCAGCGTACCGCCGATGACCGCGGCCGCGATGGCGTCCATCTCATAGCCGGCACAGTCGCTGGGGTTGATGCAGTTGAGGCGACTCGACCACATGATTGCCGTGATGCCGACGGTGAAGCCGGTGATCACGTAGGGTAAGAATTTCACCACCGATACCTTGATGGCCGAGTATCGGGCAACCTGTTCATTCGCTCCGGTCGCACAGAGGTAGCGCCCGAAGCTGGTGTGGTTGAGCAGGACGTGCAATACCAGACCGACGATGATGAAGCACCACACCGGGATCGGCAGACCGAGGAACATGCTGCTGCCCAGCTTGCCGTAGTCCATGTTGACCGACAGGATCGTGCCGGCGTTGGAGAAGTACTGGATCAGGGAGCGGAAGATCGACATCGTGCCCAGGGTGACGATGAACGGCGCCATCTTGAAGCGGGCGACCATCACGCCGTTGAGCGCCCCGCACGCCGACCCGAGGAGCAGGGCGAAGAGGAAGGTGAGCACGATACCCATCGTCGAGTCGGGCCCGAAGCGATTGAGGAAGAAGATGGAAATCCCTCCGACGAAGGCGGTCATCGAGCCGACGGAGAGGTCGATGCCTCCGCTGATGATGATCAGCGTCATCCCCAAGCCGATGATCCCGGTGTAGGAGATCTGGCGGAGGATGTTCGTCAGGTTGCGGACCTTGAGGAAGTTCGGCCACCCGACGATGGTGGCGATGATCATCAAGACGATGAACGCCATGCCCAAGGAGTGCTCCTTGAGGCGAAACTTACGGACGTATGTCATGAACTTGTTTTCACCCATCTTGCTTCATACCCTTTTGTATTCCCGTTGCGTTGAACACGATGTTCTCCTCGGTGACCTGTTCCTTCACCAAGCATCCAGCAATCCGCCCCTCACGCATGACGTAGACGCGGTCGCACATGCCGATGACCTCCTCCATCTCGCTGCTGATGATGATGCAACTGATGCCATCCTCAGCGAGGCGGTGGATGAACTCATAAATCTCTCGTTTTGCATTGATGTCGATGCCTCTCGTCGGCTCGTCGAGGATCAAGATCCTCGGCTTGGTGTCCATCCAGCGAGCCAAGTAGACCTTCTGTTGGTTCCCGCCGCTGAAGAAGCGCAGCGCAGCGCGTTTCGAGGCCGCGACGATGTTGAACTCCTTGATGTAGTGCTCGCTCGACTCCGCTTCCTTGGCTTTGTCGATGAGACCACGCTTCTTGTACTTCTCCTTCAGCGAGATCAGGCTGATGTTCTTGGGGATGTCGTAGTCCATGACGATTCCCTTGCCCTGCCGATCCTCGCTGATGTACGCAAGGCCGTGGTCGACTGCCTCGCGGGGGTGGTGGATCCGCACCTCCTTGCCATCGAGGCGGATCGTTCCCCCCTCGATTTTCCGCAGGCCCATCACCGCCTCCATCGTCTCGGTCCTCCCCGCGCCCACGAGGCCGGCGAAGCCGAGGATCTCCCCCTTGCGGAGGGTGAAGGAGACATCCTTGAGCAACACGGGACAGCTGAGGTTCTCCACCTCAAGGATGGGCGGCTTGCCACTGCTGTCCACCTTCTCGGGAAAGACCTGGCTGAAGTCGCGCCCGACCATCTTGCGGGCCATGATCGTGGTATCGAGATCCGCGACGGGATCGACAGAGACGAGGATACCGTCCCGCAGGACCGTCACCCGGTCGCAGATGGAGAGCACCTCACCGAGCTTGTGACTGATGAAGATCATCGTCACCCCCTGCTCCTTGAGCTTGCGCATCAAGGCGAAGAGGTGCTGCACCTCCACCGCGGTCAGCGTGGTCGTCGGCTCATCGAAGATCAAGATCCGTGCATCGAGGACCATCGCCTTGGCGATCTCGACCATCTGCTTCTCAGCCACCGAGAGGTCGCTGACCGCCTTGTCCACATCCAAAGGCATCTTCAGGGCAGCGAGCTGCGCGCGGGCTTCGCCCCGCATCGCGCTCTTGTCCAGGAAGATGCCCCTGTTGCGTTCATTGCCCAAGAAGATGTTCTCATAGACCGTGAGGTAGTTGATGAGGTTGAACTCCTGGGGGACGATGCCGATGCCCAAGCCCTTGGCCGTGATGTAGTCGGGGATGTTCACCTGCTTGCCGTCGAGACGGACGGTCCCCTCGGTCTTCTGATAAATCCCGGTGACAATCTTGATCAAGGTGGACTTGCCGGCGCCATTCTCGCCGATCAAGCCCATGATCTCTCCCTGTCGGATGGACATGCTCACGCGATCGAGCACCCGCACCGACGAGAACTCCTTGACGATACCCTCCAGCTCCAGGATGTTCGGCGTCTCGTCCATCAGTTCTCCATTGCTCCGTCAAAGTCCACCGTCGAGGGGGCGAAGTCGATCCT
>ERZ795030.858-NODE-858-length-44834-cov-25.959244_pt1 | contig 44834 bp, 39 predicted proteins | sample MGYA00375122_ERZ795030 | MGnify/ENA primary metagenome ERZ795030 (study PRJEB30165, sample SAMN05720146) | activated sludge metagenome | isolation source: anaerobic digester from wastewater treatment plant | place: Japan | collected 2015-04-20 ... | reverse complement strand
ATACCCTACGATATAAAGTCAATAGAAAAAGATAAAAAAGAAGCGTAATTTCTTACAAATAAAACTACGCTCTACTGGTCTTGGTTAGTTACTGCGGAAGCATGGATATAACAGGGGGTTTATACAGTTGGCAATACGTGTTGGATCATGTACACAAACTCTCCACAATCGGGGCCCGTCTTGACAGAAAGTGGAGACCGACGGTATCGTAGCGGTATGAAGAAGCATATCCACCATCACCATCTTGATGCGACGCTGCCCGACCGGTGAGTGTGGAATTGTCATAAATACACGCCTCCGCTGTCGCGGGGGTCTTTTTTTATTCGTTTGGAGGAAGCGATGGATGAAGTGTTACGGATAGCGATCCAAAAGAAAGGACGACTCAGCGAGCAATCGCTTGAGATCATCAAGCAGTGCGGCATCAAGTTCGGAGCGGACGAGCGGGTCCTGAAGGACCGGGCAACGAACTTCCCTCTGGAATTTCTCTATGTCCGGGATGATGACATCCCCTCCTACATCGCAGATTCGATCGCCGACATCGGAATCGTCGGCCGGAATGAATTCGACGAGCAGGGGATCGACCTTGCCGTGCTTCGGGATCTGGGGTTCGCCAAGTGCCGCCTCAGCATCGCCGTTCCCCATGAGTTCGGCTACAAAGACCTTTCGAGTCTGGAAGGAAAGCGGATCGCCACCAGCTATCCGAGGATTCTGGAGAGCATCCTTGCAGAGGAGGGCGTGAAGGCGAACCTCGTGTCCGTCTCGGGGGCGGTGGAAATCACCCCGCTGGTGGGGGTTGCCGATGCGATCTGCGATCTGGTCTCCACCGGAGCGACCCTTGCCATGAACGGCCTGAAAGAAGTACAAACGATCTATCGGTCCAGCGCGGTGATGATCGGGCGGAAAGAGATGGGCTCCAAGGTGAAGGAGGAGATTCTTTCCCGCCTGCTGCTCAGGATCGATGCGGTGATGAAGGCCTCATCATACAAGTATGTGATCTTCAACCTGCCCGAAGCCCAGCTGGAAGCGGTGGCGGCGGTGGTCGGGGGAATGAAGAGCCCGACCGTCACCAAGCTGATGGAGACGGGATGGGTCTCAGTTCAGATCGTCGTCGCCGAAGACACGTTCTGGGAAGTGTTTGAACAGCTGAAAGCCCTCGGCGCCCAGGGCATTCTGGTGACCGCGATTGAAAAGATGACGGAGTAGCCATGCCATACTTAGAGCGGTTTGACAACCCGAAGGGGAAGAACCTTGACCTCTTCTGCACCCGGAACCTCCTTGATCGCTCCTCGGTGGAAGAGCAGGTGGCAACGATTCTTGCCGCGGTCAACGAGGAAGGCGATGCCGCGCTCCATCGGTATTCGGAGCGCTTCGACGGGGTCGTCCTCTCTTCGCTTGCCGTGAGCTCGGAAGAGTTCGAGGAAGCGAGAAAGGCGGTTGATCCGGACCTCAAGGAAGCGCTCGCCTTGGCGAAGAGCAATATCCGGGCGTTTCATGAGGCCCAACGGGCAGTGGGTGAAGAGATCGAGGTGATGGAGGGGGTGTCCCTGAAGCGAAAGGTCGTCCCGATCCGCCGGGTGGGGTTGTACATCCCCGGCGGCACCGCTCCGCTCTTTTCCACCGTCCTGATGCTGGCCCTCCCGGCGCGGATCGCCGGCTGCAGGGAGATCGTCCTCGCCACTCCGCCGGACAAGGAAGGGAAGATCCATCCGGCGATTCTGTATGCCGCCGAGCTTTGCGGCGTGGATGAGATCTACAAGGTCGGCGGAGCTCAGGCGATCGGGGCGCTCGCCTTTGGAACGGAGACGATACATCGGGTCGACAAGATCTTCGGGCCGGGGAACCGCTTTGTGACGGAAGCGAAAACCCAAGTCGCTCAAGGTGCATGCGCGATCGACATGCCCGCCGGTCCGAGCGAGGTGATGGTGGTCGCCACCACCCGCTCCAATCCTGCCTTCGTCGCTTCCGACCTTCTCAGTCAGGCGGAGCATGGTCCCGACAGTCAGGCGATGGTGGTGCTCATCGGTTCCGATCCCGATCGGTGGATCGAAGAGCTGGAGGAGCAACTTGAGAGGCAATGTTCGGTTTTGAAGCGGAGCGGGTATGTGAAGCAATCGTTGGAGGCGAGCAGAATAGCGGTCGTCCAAGAGGTTGAAGAAGCGGCCTTCATCGCCAACGCCTACGCCGCCGAGCACCTCATCATCAACACCGGAGATCGTGTACTGGATGATTCTCTGGTGGATCTTATTGAAAGCGCCGGTTCGATCTTCGTCGGACCCTACAGCCCCGAGTCCGCCGGCGATTACGCCAGCGGGACGAACCACACCCTGCCGACCGGCGGATGGGCCCGTTCGATGAGCGGAGTCTCGACCGATTCCTTCGTGAAGAAGATCACGGTCCAGGAGCTGACCGGGGATGGCCTTGCCCGGTTGGCTCCGACCGTCATGACGATGGCCGCCCATGAAGAGCTTGAAGCCCACAGGAGAGCCGTTGAAATACGATTGGAGGAAGAGCGATGAACGAACTGCTCAGAAAAAATATCGTCAACCTGAAACCCTACTCGAGCGCCCGAACGGAGTTCACCGGAAAAGCGGACGTGTATCTGGACGCCAATGAGCACTACCGGGATTTCGTCGAGATGAAGGATGCGAACCGTTACCCCGATCCGAAGGCGACGGTTCTTCGAAAGAAGATAGAGGAGGTCCTCGGTCTTCCCTTCGAACACACGGTTCTGGGCAGCGGCAGCGATGAATTGATCGACAACCTCATCCGCGCCGTCTGCACGCCGGGGAAGGATTCGATCCTGATCCTCCCTCCGACCTACGGGGCGTACAGGGTCTTCGCCGACATCAACGACGTGGAGGTGGAGGAACTCCCCCTGCTTCCATCGTTCGAGATCGACCTTCCCGCCCTTGAGCGCTTCCTTTCAAAGGAACGGAATGAGCGAAGCGAAGGCCGGCTGAAGCTTCTCTTTCTCTGTTCGCCGAACAACCCGACCGGCAACAGCTATTCCCTTGAAACGATCGAAGCGGTCTTGAAGATCTTCGACGGCCTGGTGGTCCTTGACGAGGCGTACTACGATTTCAGCGAAGGGGAGAGCGGGGTTTCGCTTCTTTCCAAGTATGACCACTTAGTGGTTCTTCGAACCCTCTCCAAAGCGTGGGGACTTGCAAGCGCCCGGGTCGGGATCGCCGTCGGAAGCCGAGAGCTGGTCGAGGTGATCAACAAGATCAAATATCCCTATAACCTCGGAACCCCTTCTCAGGCCCTCGCCCTCAGGGCGCTGGAAAACGCCGAGGCGGTCAAAAGAAGCCTTGATGAGATCAAGAGGGAGCGCTCCCGTCTTTCCGGAGCGCTTGCTGCGTTTGGTTGCGTGCGGATCGTGTATCCGAGCGACGCGAACTTCCTGCTGCTCAAAGTGGATGACGCGACCCGGCTCTATACCTTCCTGACGGAGAACGGTACGATTATCCGTAATCGGACGAAGGAGCGGGGGCTGGAGAACTGCGTCCGCATCACGGTCGGCAGCCAAGCTGAGAACGATATCCTCCTTGAGGGGTTTGAAGCGTATATGAGGAAGTATTATGCATAAGAAGATCTTGTTCGTGGATCGCGACGGGGTGATCGTCGTTGAAGATCAGGTCGATTCCTTCGAGAAGATTCGCTATATTCCGGGAGTCTTCGGAGGGTTGAAACGGCTGGTGGATTCCAATCAGTTTTATCTCGTGCTGGTCTCCAATCAGGACGGGGTGGGAACTCCCTCTTTCCCCTTGGAGGATTTTGAACCGGTCCACACCCGGATCAAAGAAACGCTGCGGGGGGAGGGGATCCTCTTCGATGAGGAGCATATCGATTACTCGCTTCCCGCAGACGAGTGTCCCGGAAGAAAGCCCAAAACGGGGATGCTCGCCTCCTTCTTTGACGGATCGTGGAACCTCGAGCACTCGGTGGTCATCGGGGACCGGCTCACCGATGTCGAGCTGGCGAAGAACATCGGGTGCAAGGCGGTATGGCTGACCCCCAAGAGCGATGAGCCGAAGCTTCCCGGCGACTTGCATGATACATGCATCCTGGTTTCCGACCGGTGGGGGGAGATCGCCTCCTTCCTTCTTGACGAGCCGAACCTGGCTCCGCGAGTTTCTCATATCACTCGTAAAACCAAGGAGACCTCGATCACCCTCAGCCTCTCGCTGGATGGAGGAGGACTCGGGGAGATCCATACCCACATCCCCTTCTTCGACCATATGCTCGATCAGATCAGGAGGCACAGTGGGTGTGATCTTTCCCTCCATGCCGACGGGGATCTGATGATCGACGAGCACCATACGGTGGAGGATGTCGGCATCGCCTTGGGTGAAGCGTTTCGCAGTGCATTGGGGGAGAAGCGGGGGATCAACCGGTACGGATTCGAGGTGCTGACGATGGATGAGGTGAAAGCGGAAGTCGCCTTGGATTTTTCCAACCGTCCGGCGTTTTCCTATGACGTCCCGATCGCCCGGGAGTATATCGGAACCTTCCCCACCGAGATGGTCGAGCACTTCTTCAAGTCGTTTTCCGACAGCGCCCGGTGCAATCTGCATATGAAGGTGGGTACGGGAAACGCCCACCACCAGGTGGAGGGGCTGTTCAAGGCGTTCGCCCGGGCGGTCCGCCAGGCGATCCACCGCAATCCGTACAGTGATGAGCTGCCGTCGACGAAGGGGGTGCTGTGATGGATCTCATTCCGGCGATCGACCTGATCGAAGGGAAGGTCGTCCGCCTTGCCCAGGGCGACTACGACCAAAAGACGATCTACTCCTCAAACCCCTTGGAGGTGGCCAAAGCCTTTGAAGACCATGGAATCAGGCGCCTGCACGTCGTCGATCTGGAAGGGGCGAAGGGCGGGGGGATCGTGAACCTTGAAACGCTTGAAACCCTTGCCCGGAACACCGCTCTCATCATCGATTTCGGCGGGGGGATCAAGAAGGAAGAGGACCTGAGGCAGGCGTTCGACGCCGGGGCGCGCTATGTGACGGTCGGCTCAATCGCGGTGACCGAACCCGCTTTGGTCAAGGAGTGGATTCAGAGGTTCGGCTTGGACCGCCTGATTCTCGGCGCCGACAGCAAAGGGGGAATCATCCGGACCCACGGGTGGCTGAAAGAAAGCGGACTTGATGTCCAATCGTTCATCGAGTCCTACCTTCATGAAGGCCTCGATACGGTCATCTGTACCGACATCGCCAAGGACGGGATGCTTTCAGGTCCATCGTATGAACTCTATGGAAAGCTCCTCGGTGCGATGCCTTCGCTGAAGCTGATCGCAAGCGGCGGGGTCTCTTCGATCCGCGACCTTGAGAGGCTTCGGGATCTGGGAATGGACGGGGCGATCATCGGCCGGGCGCTCTATGAAGGGACTATCACCCTTGATGAACTGGCGAGGTGTAACGGATGAACAGGAAACGAATCATCGCCTGCCTCGATGTGAAGGATGGGCGGGTCGTCAAAGGGGTGAACTTCGTCGGACTCTCGGACGCCGGGGATCCGATCGGGCTCGCCCGGCATTACAGCGAGCTCGGAATCGATGAGCTGGTTCTGCTGGACATCACCGCCACCGTCGAGAAGCGGAAGACCTTCATCGACCTTGTAAGGGGCGTTTCCGAGGGTATTTCCGTTCCCTTGACCGTCGGCGGGGGGATCGCTTCCGTCGAAGACGCAAAAGCCCTTCTGGAAGCGGGAGCTGCAAAGGTCTCGATCAACTCGATGGCGGTCAGGGATCCCTCCCTGATTGCCGCTATCGCCAATGCTGTGGGCTCGGAACGCCTCGTCGTGGCGATCGACGCGAAAGAGGGACGGGTCGCCGTCCAAGGCGGGCGGGTCGTCACCGATCGGAAGGTGGTCGATTGGGCCAAAGAGGTGGAGAGGCTGGGAGCCGGGGAGATCCTTCTGACCTCGATGGATCATGACGGGGTGAAGGAGGGGTATGATATCGCCCTTACGAAAGCCGTCGCCGCCGCCGTCTCCATTCCGGTCATCGCCAGCGGCGGTGCGGGAACGATGGAGCACTTCGCCCGGGTTTTTGAAGAAACCGGTGTTTCGGGGGCTCTCGGGGCGTCGGTATTTCATTTTGGGACGATAGATATCCCAAAGCTGAAGATTTTTCTTGCTCAACGTGGTATAACTACCAGCACAGGGTTCTAAGGAGATGCAATCTATGGCTGTGTCATTTGAAAAAATGGGCGGTTTGGTTCCGGCGGTTGTCCAGGATGCGGTTACCCGCAGGGTGCTGATGCTCGGGTTCATGAACGAAGAAGCGCTGAAGACCACCCGCGACCGGGGATTGGTCACGTTCTGGTCGCGCAGCCGGGAAACCCTTTGGACGAAGGGCGAGACAAGCGGAAACTACCTGGAAGTGCGGGATATCATCGAGGATTGCGACAACGACACCCTGCTGATCAAAGCGGTTCCCACCGGGCCGGTGTGCCACACCGGGAAAGACACGTGCTTCGGGGAGGTCAACAACCCCGAGGAGGTTTCCGCTCCCGAGTTCCTCTTTTATCTTCAGGAAGTGATCCGGGAACGACGGGAGTTCCCTCTGGAAGGTTCCTATACGAACCATCTCTTCAGCCGCGGGCTGAACAAGATCGCCCAGAAGGTGGGTGAGGAAGCGGTCGAGCTGATCATCGAAGCGAAAGATGACAACAAGCAGCTCTTTCTGGGCGAAGCCGCCGATCTGATCTACCACTTCCTCGTGCTCCTCACCCAGAAGGAGGTCGGCCTCGAAGAGGTCATCGAGGTCTTAAAGCTCCGCCACAGCCGCTAGGAGAAGAGTTCGATTCCCTCCAGGAACATCCGGGGGATATGGAAGGGCCCTTTGTAGAGATTGCCCTTCAGGTCGACCGAGAGCGAGCCGTCGCGGTGCAGATAGCCGTACCACTCCCCATATCGTTCATCCTTGAAATGTCTAAGCGCCCAATCATAGGCTTGGTTGAAGAGCGTGAGATAGTGGTCATCACCGGTTTGATGATAGGCAAGCAGCGTTGCGATCACCGCTTCGGTCTGAGGCCACCAGAACTTCATGTCGTGCCAGTATTCGTGGGAGGGGTGCCCCAATACATCCCGGAAGTAGATGATTCCTCCGTATTCCCTGTCCCAGCCCCATTCCCACATCCAGTCGAGCATCTTCTTTCCCAAGGAGAAGTAATCATCCCTGTCTCTTCGGAGACGGGCTTCTTTCATGATGAACCAGGCCCCTTCGATCGCGTGTCCGGGGTTCAGAAGGCGGCCTTCAAAATGGTCGAACTGGGGTGTTCCGTCGATTCCGGTCTGCTCCAGAACGCAGCGATGCTCCTCATTGACAAACAACCGTTGAATCTTCTCGATCAACTGATCAATCAGAGCATTGTAATGCTTGGTTCGTTTCGGATTCGCAGCCCTCAGCTCCTGGGCCACCGCGATGACGATCATCGGAAGGGCGAAGCCTTCGCTCGGGCGGAGGAATTTGGGCTGGAGGATGCCTGCTTCCACCGTGCCGAGCGCCTGATCGAAGATCGTTTCCGCCCACGAAGAATCTTCACCGGTCGTCCGGGCATAGGCCGCTCCTCCGAGGGCGGCGAAGAGCTCGCTGAAGACGTAGCGGGAGCGCTTGATGACGGGATTCCCTTCCCGGGAAACCCGGAAGAAGAAGCGACCGTCATCGTCCTGACCGTGGTTTTTCAGAAAATCCAGACAGGACTTCGCTACCAGCAGATACTCCTCGTTCTTCCGGGCAACGCGGTAGGCGGTGGCGAACGTCCAGGCGGCCCTTCCTTGAAACCAGATGCTCTTGTCGCTTTCAAGAAGCGATCCGTCGCGCCCGAGACCGGTGAGCATCCCGCCATGGACCGGATCGAGGCCATGCTTGAGCCAGAAGGGAAGAATCGAGGTGGTCAGTTCTTCTTTGAAGAGCGTTGGGATGTGTTCAGGCAGGATCATATGTCTCTCGTCAATAAGGTTTTTGAGTGTATTCATCCATAGTGTATCTGATTTCAACAGCATTGGCGATCCGTTTTATGGGATATGGGTACGCAATATCATACTATGCAATATCGTACTATTGCATAGTGCGATATTCTGTATCTGCTGAGCACGGGTACGAGCAGGGTGTCCGATCTGGCGAACAAGCTGGGCGTCCAGTCGGGTTCCTTGAACCCTTATCTGAACAATCTGATGGACTTGGGCATCATTGAGCGAAAGACTCCCGTTCTGGATCGGAAAACAAAACGGCCCGTATATGCTGTTTCGGATACGATGTTTCAATTCTGGCATGCGTTCGTCCAGCCCAATCTCAGCCTGATCAATCTGGGGCTTGGGAAGAAAGTCTATCGGCAGCGGATCGAACCGCGAATCAATGAATACATGGGCAAGGTCTTCGAAAAGATCTGTCTTCAATACTATGAGCAGCGCTTGAAAAACGACCGGGTTCCTTTTTTGCCGGAAGATTATGGAACCTGGTGGGGCAATGATCCCCTGCGAAAGCAGGAATCCGAGATCGATATCCTATCCTTCAATGCGGAGGCGATGCTGTTCATCGAGTGCACGTGGCGAAATGAGAAGGCTCACCGGAAGGTGCTGGCAGAGCTTGTCGAGAAATCAAAGATGTTCAAGACCGATAGGAAGTTCTATTGGATCATTTCCATGTCGGGGTTTCATGATGTTGAGCATTCATTGATCAATGTAGAGATGATCGATCTGAAGCAGGTCTATTCATTGCAAATAGAAAGAACGTTGAGGGAATCAACTTCTCTTTAATGTAAATGCATACAGCGTTAAAACGGTCGAGGATGTGCCTTATTAGAGACAGGTTATTACAAAACGCCCCACAGATCAAAAATGAAGACTAAAATGACACGTCCAATTACGAACCCTGATACTGTTGCAGTCGATCGGCTTACAGTGAGGGGTGGCCCAACAGTTGAATCCAATTTCGTCTGGCATGCAAGAATCTCAAGACAGTTACGGTTTTCGTCTCCTCCTTGATGGTATAGAACAACATATAGTTTTTCACCGAGAAGTGCCGTATCCCACGGTGCGCGAGATTCTCGTCTCGTGAGGTGGAGAACATATACGGATTTTCTGATAGAGCCTCAACTTCATGTTCTATGGTGTCAAGCAGTTTTCCAGCTGTGGCCGGGGCTTTGAGAATACCGGAAATGTAGGAGGTGGCCAGAATCAGATCTTCTTTAGCCAACGATGTCCATTGTATTTCGTACATCACTTTTTCAATGATGCGCGGATTTCAGCAATCACACGGTTCATCGGTTCCACTTGGCCGGCATCCCGAGCCTTTAATCCCTCATCCAAGAGGTTGTACAACTCCATTTTTCCCGTGAGTAACTCATAGGTTTCAATACTCATCACCACCAAGTCTCCTTTTCCGTTTTTTGTGATGAATAGGGGTTCGGTGTATTGCTGACAGAATTCGGATATCTCATTATAATTGTTTCTCAGATCGGAACTGGGGCGAATAGCCGGCATATGTAAATCCTCCGTATATCATTATAGTATCATTATAATGATATAATTACAAGTAGATATAATCGAAAATCGAATCAGCTTAATCCGGAACATTTGACCCGGCGCTCAATGCGAAAGACGCTTCTTTCTCCATGGATCAGGTCGTTTCTTCATGGGAAAGAATCAGCTCCTCCAACGCCTTGTGGGTCTTCTCGATGACCGAGGGGATGTCGCTCGAGTCCTTCAACAGTTCATAGACTCCATGGCAGATGATCGAGTCGATCTTGTTCTGTGAAACGATCTTCCCCGATGCGGTTCGCGGCGGCAGGATCGGACGAGTCGTTTTATAGGTCGAATGGTAGAGCGGAAACCAGGGATACAGCTTCGTGAGCTCATCGTTGAGATAGGTGCTTTCAACGGCCGAGTAGCCGCCCATCAATGCAAAGTAGTCGCTGATCTTGTCGGAGCACGCCCATTTGATGAAATCGAACGCCTGGTCCTTCTGTTCCGATTGGGCGAAGATTCCCAGACTCCATCCTCCGAGGATCGGGGCGTTGCCGGGTATGTTGCTGTGGGCGATGTTGTTGAGGATTCCCGGGTTCGCCGAGATGAGCTCTTCATCATACAGGAAGGAGGGATAGGTGATGAGCATCGCCGTCTCGCCGAGTAGAAAGTCCTTCACGGCATCCATGTCGCTCGTCTGAAGATAGTTGGGCTTGACGTGCTTCATGACCTTGATGAGGTCGATATACGCTTTCAACGTCCGAGGATTGCTGAAAGTGACCTGGTTGTTCTTATCAAACACCTGACTGTTGGAAGAGAAGAGGCGCATATAGATTTCAGGCGCCAGATACTCCGGGTGGGAGGCGGGAATCGACGTTCCGTAGGAGATATGGTCGGTATGGCTCGTGAAGAACTCGCAGATCGCGTTGAACTCCTTCCATGTCTGAGGAGGTCGAAGCTTGGATTTGAACAGGCGATCGAATTCCGTCTTGTTGAAAGGGTCTTCGAAAAGATCCTTTCGATAAAACAGGATCTGAGGGGCATACATGAAGGGAAGCCCATAGTGGCCTTTTTCGAATCTGCTGAAGTATTCGAACGAGCGGGGCAGGAAAATGCCGGGATTGATCTCTTTGCGCTCAATGTGCGGGGATATATCGGCAAGGACTTTCGAGCTGGCAAGGGTGTACAACCAGGGGATGTCGAACATCACCACGTCGAACGGGGAATCTCCGGGAGCCTTGCGGCTCTCTTGGATAATTCGTTCAAACAGCTCGGGGTGGGGAATGCTCGTCGCGTCAACGGCGATCCCGGTGGCGGAGGTGAAGTTGCTGAACAATCCGCTTAAGGCGTGGGTCTGGTAGGTGTCGAGGAGAAGCACCTTCAGCGTCTGTCCGTTGCGATCGATCTGAATCGGTTGATATTGGGCATATCGTACAGGGTGGGGTTCCTTGGTGAGAATCTTGTCGGTCATCAATATCCTTCGGTTCTCGCTGACAAACGGGGATTTAAGCTGTTCAAGCAGCAATTGGGCGGCCTGCTCGCCCATCTGGATCGCCGGGCGCTGCGAGGACAGGGATGAGATCGAGTGGGTGTATTTGTTCCACCGCTCCTCTCCGAGAGTGGCCACGGGGATATCATTCGTCGAATACCCGAGGAAGCTCAAGCTCTCGATGATGCCAACCGCCCCCGCTCCGTTCGTCGTCAGAATCGCATCGGGCAAAAATCTTCGAAGGAGATTTGTCGTGATCCTGAATGTCTCTTCCTTGCTCGTTCCGACCGAGTAGACCTGGAGCGCCTGATTGATGTCGATATCGTTTTGACTGCAGACTTCCAGAAACGCATCGATGCACAGCTGTTCCTCCCGGTACTTCCGAGGACCGGTGATGAGGACGAGATTCCTCTTGCCTTGGTCGATGAGGGATTTGGCAAGGTCTGCGATGGCTTTCTCATTTTCAAAGGCGATGAAGTTCGTTTCCAAATTATCGATCTGTCGATCGAGGATGACGAGGGGCTTGTCCCTTGAAACAAGGTGGTGGTAATAGAATTTCCAGTTGTCAACCATGCTTGGAACAAGCACCAGGCCGGCAACCTGCTTTTTGAGAAGGTTGTCGATGATTTCCGCCTCCCGCTCGGGATCATCGTACGAGAACGCCAAGGTCAGATAGTACTTGCTTTGGTGGAATGTTTTTTCAATGCCTTGGAATATTTGAACATAGTACGGATTGTCGAGATCGGGTAGAATCACCCCGACATCGGTATACCGCTGGGCTTTCAGGTTTCGCGCCATGTAGTTTTGTTTGTATCCAAGCGAATCGATCGCAGCCTGTATTCTGGTTGCAGTCTCTTTACGAACGGGGTTTGTGTTGTTCAGGTAATTGGACACCGTTGCAATCGACACACCGGCTTTCTTTGCAACATCTTTAATCGTAGCCACCATCAAGATCCTTTCATTGAGTATCGTGTACGCAGTCCAGTATAGATGAGAGAATTGGATTTAGCAATAAAACGTTTCAAATATTGTTTAATTAAAACGAAAGGGTTTTCTTGCAATCGGAGTGTGCTGACGGTACACTATGGGTAATCTCTCCATGAAAAAGATAGTAGGAGGTTTTCATGAAAAACACAATTGGTAAAACGATTTGGGTGTTTCCTGATGGTGACTTGCCGCCCGCCGGTCCTTTCCCGCTGAAGGGACACGAGTCGGTCATCATCCTGAATATGAATGAACAGGCCGTCGATGTGAAGATGACGCTCTATTTCACCGACAAGGATCCCGTCGTCGATATTCCGGTGGTCGTCGAAGCCAATCGAGTCCGCTGTCTTCGGATGGATGACCCAAGCGACTTGGCGGGCTTCGTCCTCGAACGGGACACACAGTATGCGATCAAGCTTGAGTGCTCGCTTCCGGTCGTGGCGCAATACGGCCGGCTTGACACCCGCGAGCAGCCGCTCTCGTTCTACACCACGCCGGGGTATAGTCAGTAAGAGGGTTACCCGGACGATTCAATGCTTGAATCAGCAGAACCTTATTGGAGAACAGTCAAGAAAAAGGGGATTTCACGAATCTGTGAAATCCCCCCTTTTCGGTTGTCGATCAATGTTTAACAATCGATCTCATAAATCTCGCCGATCGGGTTGGAGAGCAGATCATACCCGTCTTCGGTGATCGCGACTCCGGTCTCCCAGCGAAGTCCGTAGGAAGGTCCCGATGCGAACGTATCGACCTGGAAGGTCATGTTCGGCTGCAGTTTGTACGTCGAAGAGGATTCCATCCAGGGCGCCTCGACTTCGATCATCCCCGTTCCATGGCATGGGCCATAGACGAAGTTGTCCTTTCTGCCCAAGTCGATGAAGCGCTGATAGTACCCTTGAGCGATTGAAGAGGCTTCGACGCCGGCCTTCAGCTGTTTGTAGGTCCATCGGTGCATATCAAGGCCAAATTCGACCAACTCCCGCTTCTCGCCTACAAGGGGTCCCATGCTGATCGGCATCCCGACGCTCGGGCTGTATCCTTCGATCTTGGCGGAGAGGTTCAGCTGGACAAGGTCGCCCTTGCCGATTTCGCGGTAGGTGGAACGGCTGATGGCGTGGCTGGTCGACTTCTCGCTGAACACGTACATCGGCAGTCCTTCATACTCGGCCCCGTGCTCATAGATCGTCTTCTGGGCGACGCCGACCATCTGAAGCTCGGTCACGCCCGGGCGGATCGCCTTGAGAACCTCTTTGGTCGCAAGTTCAACGATTCTGAACCCCTCGCGCATGCAGGCGAGCTCATTCTCGCTCTTGATGACCCGAAGCTGCCGGACGATGTCATCCGCCCGGACGATTTCCGCATCGGGGAAGTTCGATCGCAATCCCTCGAGCTGGATGGGGTTCGTCAAAAGATACCCTGCAATTCCGATCCTCAGTTTCTTGCCGGTGACGCCAAGGTGCTTGAAGACATCCTTGAAGGTCTGGGGTTTGAACTCGGGATAGGCCGGGTCGGCTGACTCGCGATATTCGAGGAGGGTAAAGATTGTCTTGAGGACACTTCGGTCTCCGGCGAATTTGGTGCTTTCCGGTCCCACCATCAAAGCAGCTTTCCCATTGGGGGCGATTGCGACGCCGGCTGTCTCGAACAGAGGCCAGAAGTTCGTGAAATAGCGAACGAATGAATAATCCGCTTCGGTGCAGTTGGAGATCAGGATGTCAAGTCCCGCCTCACCGGTGAGTTTGGCGGCTTTTGCAATTCTTTCGAAGTATTCATGTTCCGGGATTGTTACGCGTTTTTTCAAAGTGTACTCCTTGGTAGTTTTATGGTGTGGAGGATCGGGCGAGGCTCAATCCTCCACGAAAGACGATTACAGCTTACTGATAAATGATCTGTTGGACGTGGTCATCGTGCAGGTTGGAGAGGTCGACGAATACCGCTCCGGTATCGATCTCAACCTCGACCGGCTTGCCTTGAAGCACATCGTAAAGGGTTTTTACACCAAGATATCCGATGGTTACCGGATCCTGGGAAACAAAGCCGGCGATCGTTCCGTCCTCAAGGAAGGAGATCTGCTGCGCTCCGGAGTCGAAGCCGACGATCGTGACTTTTCCGGCCTTGCCGGCTTCCTTGGCACCGATTCCGGCACCGACGGCGGCGCCTTCATTCGTGGCGTAGACACCGGCGATATCCGGGTTCGCCCGAAGGAGGTCGACCATCAGGTTGGCGGATTCCTCGTGCTCTCCACCGCTGTAGACGGGGGGAAGAACGTTGATCTTGGAGTTGGCTTTCATATAGTTCAAAAAGCCGTCCCGGCGCTTGATCGCCGATTGGTCGGTTGCGCTGTGGACGATCAATCCGATGGTGCCCTTGTCTCCAAGCAGCCTGATCATGTTCTGGGCGGCGATGGCGCCGGCATTTTCGTTGTTGGTCGCGACAAGCGAGGCGAAGGTGTCGGTGTTTGCTCCGGCGTCAAAGAGAACCACCGGGATTCCGGCCTTGACCGCTTTGTCGATGTAGGGGACCAGAGCCTCCGCATCAAGGGGTGCGAGCAACAAGCCGTCGGGTTTGGTCTGAATTGCGTTTTCAACCATGTTGATCTGCAAGTCGACCATATCTTCGGATGGCGGAGCTTCATAGGTGGTTCGGATGCCCAGCTCCTTTGCTGCATTTTCGGTTCCAAGACGAACCGCTTGCCAGTACTCATGCATGTACCCCATGCTGATGACGGCGATGTATGTCTCTTTGGCCGCCGCCTCCTTAGCACCGGCAGCAAAGAGAACGGTCGGAACGAGAAGGGCCACGATCAATACGAGTGTGACGATTCTTTTCATGTGTTTCCTCCAATTTTTTATTACCCACCACGTGAGCATTCAAACGTTACAGGCGCTGTGCTTCGCGCCGTTTTATATCGATGTATACAGCAAGAATGACGACACCGCCGATGATGACTTGCTGCCAGAACTGTGAAACGTGCATCAGGTTCAAGCCATTCTTCATCGTGCTCATGATCAGAACACCGATGATCGTTCCCGAGATCTGGCCGACGCCTCCCGACAGGCTGGTTCCCCCGATCACCACCGCGGCGATCGCATCAAGCTCATACCCGGAGCCGATCGCCGGTTGAGCGGAGTTGAGGCGGGCAAGAAGGATCACTCCTGAAAGGCCGCACATGAAGCCGCAGAAACCATACGAGAACAATTTGACGAGCCGGACGTTGATTCCCGACAGGCGGGCAGCTTCCTCGTTGCTGCCGGTGGCGAACAGGTAGCGGCCGGTCGATGTCCGTTTCAGCAAAAAATGGGTGAGGAGCGCGATCACCGCGAAGTAGATGACCGGCAAAGGGATGTATTTGAACAGGTTGTAGTTGTGAATCAGGTTGAAGGTCTTGTTGTTTGGAATATATACGGGCCGGCCTTGGGTAAGGACCAGGGACATTCCCCGGGCGCTCATCATCATTCCGAGGGTCGCAATGAACGCGGGAAGTTCCAGATACGCTACGATGACCCCCGAGATGAGACCGCAAAGCAGTCCGATCAAGGCACCGATCAGAATGCCGACGAAGTTTGAAGCTCCTTTGGCGAGAGCGAATCCGGCGACCACCCCCGAAAGGGCCACGACCGAGCCGAGCGAGAGGTCGATTCCTCCGGTAACAATGACCAAGGTGACCCCGATTGCGATGATGCCGACGACGGAGGTTTGCTTGATGACCGTGATCAGATTGTCGAAATTAAGGAAATAGGGTGATAGAATACTGAAGAGGATCATCATCAGTATTAAACTTCCGAGAGCGGCGAATTGCTGAAGTGTCGAGGCACGCAGTTCCAATTTCTTCATCTTCTGTTTCTTCCTTTTTCCTTATTTTCCACCGGTGGCCAGATACATGATCGATTCTTCGGTCGCACTTGGTCCGTCCAAAATCCCGGCCACTCTTCCTTCGTGCATTACCAGAATCCGGTCGCTCATTCCAAGCACTTCCGGCAATTCGGAGGAGATCATGATGATTGAATGCCCCTCTTTGACGAGGGAGTTCATCAACTCGTAGATTTCCTGCTTTGCACCGACGTCGATACCGCGGGTAGGCTCGTCAAAAATGAGAATCTTTGAACCTTTGCACAACCAGCGGGCGAGAATGACCTTCTGCTGATTGCCTCCACTCAGGTTTCGCAGAAGCTGCTCCAGACTCGGTGTTTTGATGCTCAATTGATCGACGTACTCCGAGGTTGCCTTTTCGATTTTCCCCTCATTCATGACGCCGAGCATCGAGGCGTACTCCTTGATTGAAGCCATGGTGATGTTGTCCTTGACGTTCAATCCGAGGGTGAGGCCATCGCGCTTGCGGTCTTCGGTGAGGTACCCGATCCCTCTTTTGATGGCGTCGCCGGGAGACGAGATCTCGATCTGCTCCCCCTTGAAGGTCACCGTGCCGCCATCCTTGCGGTCAGCGCCGAAGAGGAGGCGGGCCATCTCGGTTCTTCCTGCACCCATGAGGCCGGATACTCCGAGAATCTCTCCTTCATGAAGGGTGAAGCTCACATCGTCCACCGCGCCCTTTCGGCTGAGCCCTTCCACTTCCAGGATGGGAGCGCCATAGGCGTGTTCCCGCTGTGGAAAATATTCGCTTAGCTCCCGCCCTACCATCATGCTGACGAGCTCCCGGGTCGTCGTGTCGCTGTAGTTGACGGTTCCGACGTACTTGCCGTCCCGCAGAACCGTCACCCGGTCGGCGATATGGGAGAGTTCCTCCAATCGGTGGGAGATATAGACGATCCCGACATTCTGCTTTTTCAGTTGGAGGATGAGAGAAAAGAGGTTCTCGATCTCATGGTCGGTCAATGCGGAGGTGGGTTCGTCCATGATCATGATTTTCGCATTGAGGGAGAGCGCTTTCGCTATTTCAACCATCTGCTGTTGAGCCACGCTGAGCGAACTGACCGGGCGTGCGGGATCGAGATTCAACTGGATCCGCTGAAGCAGCTCCTCGCTTTGCTCATGAAGCTTTTTACCGTCGAGAATCCATTTTCCGTATTTTCTGGGTTCCCGCTTGATAAACAGGTTTTCAGCTACCGAAAGATGCGGGAAGAGGTTGAATTCCTGATAGATGATGCTGATTCCAAGCTTCTGGGCATCGCCGGCGTTCGTGATCGTTACGGGTTCTCCGGCTACCTCAATCTCTCCGCCATCCATCTGGTACACCCCGGTGAGGATTTTCATCAGCGTGGATTTTCCTGCGCCGTTTTCTCCCAAGAGGGCATGGACTTCCCCGGAGCGAAGGTCAAAGTTCACGTGATCCAATGCATGGACTCCCGGAAAGGACTTATCGATATTCTTCATTACCAATAATTCACGTTTCATCGATCCTCCCTTTTCAAGCACCTCCCATAGTGCGTAGAATGGCTATTCTTGCAACTTTATACGCTAACGTTGTCAGTTTATCATGCGGAAAACCATATGTCAAAGAAAATAATATTCAGGCCGGATTTGCATAAAGACCCTATTACTATCATTACAATAAGTAGTTATGTGTATAACAGGGATGCGGTATTTAAAAATGTAAACGTTGTCTTTCATTATATAAACAGCACGTTGACCTGAGGGTAAAATTCAAATACTTCGGTAAAGATGGGGATATATTTGTTTAAATATCAATATGCTTGTGCTATTATACTAGTAAATTGGTAGTGAAAAGAAAATATTGACAACGTTTACTATCATGCTTGTCATCATGTGATGTACATGAACGGAACCTGTAAGGAGTCGCCCCATGAAGAAAAACAACCCAACGATGTTGAATCTGAACAAACGGTTCTTTGGACCTGTGAAGCAAACCATCCTCCAAAGCCGCGCCTGGTCCATTGAAGGCTTTGCCTATCAAAGCGGAGTGGAAGCCGTTACGATAGAAGTCGGGCGGGGAGTGTTCACATGGACCCCCTTCATGGGCAGCGAGCTGTGGGACTGGAGCGTGGATGGAGTTTCCCGGAAGTTCGAGGGGTTCAGAAAAGAACCGGTCTATCAAGCACCGTTTCTGGCGAACTACGGTGCGTTTCTGATCCACTGCGGAGTCCGCGGAATGGGGCATCCGTCCATGGAAGATACTCACCCCCACCATGGAGAGCTTCCCGTTTCCCAGCCGGTGCGCGCCTGGATCGAGATCGATGAAGAGGACAAGGAGTTTCCGCTCGCCCTGTGCGCCGAGTTCCACTCGCACATTCCGTTTGTAGGGGAGTATTCCTTCGTGCCTGCACTGAGGATTCACAAAAGCGGAACGTTCGTCGTCGTTGAAAGCGGGTTGACCAACCTTGCCCACGCTCCGTTTGAGTATCAGTATCTCGGTCACGTCAACTTCAACTATCCGAAAAGCGGACGCCTCGAGTATTCGATAGCCAACTTCACCGACAGGGAAGTCGTCGTGCTTGATGAGACGTTCGAAGGGGTGACGAAGAAACCCGAACTGTTTTTGACCCTCGATAAAGGTTGCACGCTCGATCCCGAGCTGGTTGCGGTCATCGACTACGGCAAAAAATCTCCTTCCACGTTCAGGAACGGGAAGTTCGCCCTCAGCCGGATGAGCGATGAGAAAGGCGGTTCCACCTGGGTGGTCGCCCGCACCGATATTCTCGATCATACGGTCATCTGGCTGACGCAGACCCCCGACCGGAAAGCTGCAGGGTTCGCGCTTCCTGCGACCAGCGGGCCCACCGGCTTCACCAATGAGAAGAAGATGGGCAATGGCAAGGTCTTGCCCGGAAAACAGAGCATTACCCTCTGGTACGCCTTCGGAGTCGGAGACGGCGATATCGAGAAGGATATCGCCACCGCGCTCTCAAGGAGTGGAATGACGGAATGAGCACCAAGAAGAACAACAAGGTCCGATTGGTCGATATCGCCAGGGAAACGGGATTTTCCATCAAGACCGTTTCACGGGTCGTCAATAATCAGGGGGACGTGAGCCCCAAGACCCGGCAGGCGATCATGAAGGTCGTAAACAAATACAACTACAGCCCGAACCCGATGGCGGCGACGCTTCGGACCCGGCGGACCCGGACGATCGGCCTTGTCGTTCCGGATTTCACCAACGAGTTTTTCGGTGAAGTGGGCCTTGCGATCGAGGCCGCGCTGCGCGCCCAATCCTACAGCCTGATCGTTTCCTTCAGCGGCAACTCCCACGAGGGCGAGGTCCGGGCGCTCGAGCTGCTGTCTTCGAAATACGTGGACGGGATCCTGCTTGCATCGGTCGGGACCACGACCGACGCCATCAACGAGCTGTTGAAAGAGGAGATGCCGCTTGTGGTGTTCGACAATGAACCGCCGCAGGTGGCGACGAACGTCGTGCTGCACGACAACATCAACGGAGCGTATGTGCTCACCCGGCACCTGATCGATCACAACTATCGTTCGATCGGGTGCGTTGCCGGACTGCAGCATCAGAGTTCCGGGTCCGAGCGGTTGGAAGGATTCCTCAAGGCGATGGAGGACAATCGCCTGGAGGCGCCCGCTTCACACATCATCGTGGAGGATTGGACGAGCGAAGGGGGGTACCGGGCGATGAATCAATTGCTCGGTCTGCCGAGAAGCGAACGTCCCCGGGCCGTGTTCATCTCAAACTCGATCATGGCCCTCGGGTGCTACAAGGCGCTCATTCAGGCCAAGGTGAGGATTCCCGAAGAGATGGCGCTGGTCAGTTTTGACAACCTCAGCTTCATGGAATCGCTCGAACCGCCCATCACTACGTTAAGCAGCACCGGACACTCCGTGGGGGAGCAGGCGGCAAAACTCCTGCTTGCAACACTGTCAAATGAAGACTCTCCCCCGGTTGAGCGGATCACCATTCAAGGCACGATCATCAAGCGGCGCTCCTGCGGGTGCGCCTAGCGTTCCTCAAGATCCGGAACGTCAAGACGCCGGAGCCCATCATAAGCACCGTATAGGCGCTGAGAATCATCGGGATATTCCGGATGCCAAAGAAGCCGAACAGGGTCGATGTGAGAATCGGACCGAGGAGCGCTCCGATGCTTCCCGAGGCGACCAGATACATCACAAGGTGCTCTTCTCTGAAGGCCGCCGAACAGAACTCGATGAGCAGCGGCCAAATCGGTCCGCACCCGATGCCAAAGAGAATGACCGTCGGGTAGAGGAGGGTCAGCGTCCCGATTTTCGTCGATGCGATGAGGATCAGGCATGAAAGGAGCATGAGCGCCATGTGGATGCTCAGCGTTTTTTGTTGGGATTTGACGCTCTTCAAGACATAAAACAATCGAGAGAGGCAAAGCCCCGTCCAGAAGAGCGAGAGGGCGAGCGATCCTTGGGCTTCGGTGACCGAGAAGGTCTGGATGGCGAACACCGCAAGCCAGTTTCCCAAGGACATTTCGACGATGACGTAGGCGCCCATCGTGAGAAAGAGTACATACAGGGCAAAAAGCGGGGCTGTGGCGGGGCGATGCGAGGGGGTTGGTGTTTCCTTGGATGTCTTGCTGTTCGAAGAACGAGTCAGGCCGAACACGACTATGGCAATCAGCAACGAAAAGATTCCGATATATTGGCTGATTTTCGGCACATGCACGCCGGATGCCAGAAGAAACCCCACCATCGCGGGGGCGACCACCGCGCCGATCGCATAAAAAAGCTGGGACGCATGAAGCATTCTGTTCGATCCGTCCTCAACGGTGAGCAGCGTCGTTCCGATCGACTCCACCAAGCCGCCGGCACCGCCTATGAGCATCATCAAAGTGATGAGAAGGACGAAACTGGTCGCTCTGCCGATCAGAAACACGCAAAGAGCGGAAAAGAAGAGCGCTCCGATCGCGATGGACAGGAGTGGAAGCCCCCGCTTGGCGTGAAGCTTTCCGATCCCGATCGAGCAGAGGGTGAAGGCGCCATACTGAAAAAAATACACCAATCCAAACGAAGAGATCGGCATGCAGAGGTGGCCCGAGAACCACTCGATCAACGGCGGCAGCGTATTCACCGATATCGCAAATCCGGCAAGGCTGATGACTAATCCAACGTTTATTCTTTTCTGCAGCATGTATTTTTCTCCATACAAGATAAACAATTCACTATCCTGCCGATGATGTCAAGAAGAATCAGAGTAAAAGCTTAAACGTTTAAATTATAGTTCAAGTTAAACGTAATGTTTTTCTTGATTTCTTAATCTTGTGGTCGTACAATTACACGTACGGAGTTTGTTGATTTGTACGTGCTTACCGGAATACCAGATTTGTGCTGCGAAAGAGAAGGAGGTGGGAATGGATTTAATTGACATGTACTTTGATCAGATCGAAGATGCAAAACAACGTCGAGTCCCCTTCATCATTCCCGTCGGGACGATTGAATACCACGCTCACCATGTTTCCAGCGGAACCGATACGATGGTCGTTACCGGATGTCTGCGGGAGCTTGGAAAAGAAAAAGAGATCGTCGTGCTGCCGCCGATCTGGTACGGGGTCGCTTCCTATGCGGTGGGAGGTCCCGAGACCGGCACGATTCACGTCGATGAAGACACCCACACCCAATATGTGTATTGCATCCTCAAGTCGCTTATCTGGGGCGGCGTGAAAAACATCTATCTCATTCCCCACCACCAGACGGAAGCCGGGGCGTTGATGCCCATGACGATCTCCTGCCACAAGGCGGCGAAGAAAGTCACGATGGAGTATATGGAGGCGACGAAAGGAGTGGGCTGGTGGGGGAGCAACGACTATCAGGACTATTATGAAAACCTCGGCTCGGGGGATGATCCCTTCTCATACATAAAAGTGATACCCCTCATCAGCAAGGAAGCCCAGATCGCCTGCGGCGGTTTTGACCATGCGGGAAAGTGGGAGACGTCGCTGATGATGGGAACCTATCCCGACCATGTCGACCTCACGCGCTGCAAGCTCAACACCGAATGGTTCGCCCAAAGCGCCGTCGAAGCCACGGCGGAAATCGGCAAGCACATGGTCAATTCCGTGCTGGATTGGCTGCGGGAAGCGATTGTGTAACATTATTCCTTTTCCACAAAGGAGTAGTGAAGAAATAAAAACCATATAAGGAGAAAAAGTATGAAAAAAGGAATGGTTTTTGTGATGATTTTTCTCTTGGTCGGCTCGATGCTGTTCGGTGCCGGGCGGGCGGAAGAGGCTGCCAAGGAGACAAAAATCGGAGTGAGCATCATGGAGCTTTCAGCGTATACATGGTACCTCGGGGTCATTGATGGTTGTAAGCAGTGGGCTGCCGATAATCCGGATGCAAACTTTACCTTCCAATTCGAGGACTCCCGCTCGGACGTATCGACGATGCTGAACAACATCGATGCCCTGATCACCGGTGGAGCAAAAGGAATCATCCTGTTCCCGGCGGACGCATCCTCGGCGATTCCGACGATGAAGCAGTACGTCAGTCAAGGTATTCCGTTCGTCATCGGCGACTATGCTCAAGATCCGAAGAGCCCAAATGACATCGTCTGGGAGACCTTTGTCGGACACGATATGAGAATGCTCGGCGAGACCGCCGGAGAAGTGGCCGTTGAGTACCTTAAGAAACTCGGCAAGCCCGATCCCGTCTGTCTGTTCGTTACAAGACCCACCTCGGGACAGGTCTCGGTCGATCGGTTCGAGGGATTCAGGGACGTTGTTCTCGCTTCCTTCCCGAAAGCCCGGATCATCGAAGAAGGTGACGTCGGCGCCGGTTCCCGGGACTCCTCACAGAGCCTGATGGAAAACGTCCTGCAGCGCGAGCCGGTCATCGATGTCGTCAGCGGGCACAATGACGCCGAAGTAGTCGGTCCCTACAACGCTGCCCGGGCGGCCAACCGGAAGGAGATCAAGTTCATCGGCATCGCCGGAGACAAGGACGTGTTGGGCTACATCGACAGCGGCAACGAAGCATGGCTCGGCGAAGTCCTGCAGAACCCGGTAGACCTCGGGTATCAGGCGACGAAGGCGATGTATCAGGCCCTGATCGAGAAGAAGACCCTCGACAAGGTTTGGGATCTTCCCAAACCGGAAGCGATCACACCGGCGAACATCGCCCAGTATGATTGGAAGAACTGGTCCTGGCTGTAGGACGGTGAAGATGTGGGGTAGGGGATTCATCCCCTGCTCCACCCGATTTTTAATGGAAAGACAGGTGAAGTATGATTACATTGTTACCAGAACCAAAATACATTGTGGATAATAAGAAAGAAACAAAATCCTTCCGCAAGATTCGAATTGATACCACCGACTCGGATCTTCTTACGTTGGCTGTTACCCGTTTTTGGAATTACCCCGAACTGTTTGACGATCCTGGCAACGATGAGATAGTTGTTACATTGATTCCGTCGCTTGAGAACAAGAAGCACAGTGAAAAGCCGGAACTCCGATCCCAGGGATATGCTCTGGAGATCAACAAGGAGGGGATCACCCTCTCTTATGAAGGACGGGCGGGGTACATCAACGCTCTGACTTCAATAAAAATGCTTTTACGGCAAGGGAAAAACGGGTACACCCTGCCCTGTTGTGAAATCGAGGATTGGCCTTCCGTCGCCGTTCGGGCGGTTGCACCCACCTTTTCGTGGTATGCCGGCTACGGGCGGATCGGCTTTGATTCCCAGCTGTGGGGATACGACAAGTGGGTCGAATTCCTCAACGTTTGCATGGACAACAAGATCAACCAGTTCAACATGGTTATGTATGGATATTGGCCGTTCGAGTTTGAGAAATACCCCGAGACGGTCTATCGGAACGTCCCGGTGGATATCTGGAACGCCGAGAACGATGACTGGCTCACCATCCGGTACACGCACCCGAACATCGAGCATCCCTATCTGACCAAGTTGTTCGATCTGGGCCATATGATGGAGTTTTCTTTCTTCGCCTACGTCGGGCTGAACTCCTACAACGGGGCGTATTCGATCAAGCATCCCGAAGCCCGGATGATCCCGCCGAAGGGAGGCCAGTTCCTGAACGATTTCGATTCCCTGTGCCTGAGCAATGAAGACAACGTGAACTACATCCTCGATTCGATGCAGCGGATCGCCGAGATCGGCTTTGACGGGTTCACGCTGGAAGAAAGTGAAGAGGGATTCTGGTTCTGCGAGTGCGATGGCTGCAGAACCCGCTGGGGTGAAACAAGTGAAGCCCCGGTGGAAGCGAAGCATAAAGCAAACATCTGGCTGCTCAACCAGATCTGGGATCGGGTGAAATCGGTGAACAAGGACGCGGTTCTCGGCATCCGGGCGTTCCGGCAGCCGCCGCTGGAAAAGGATCCGGCGTTCCTCGCTTCCTGCGTCGATGAGATGCCGAAAGGTATCAACCTCTTCTGGGCGCCCGGGCTCTATGTCCCGGAAAGCGAGTTTGAAAAATGGGTCAATGCGTTCGGGAAGGAGCATATCTGGGCCCGCGACACCGAGGCGAACTCAATCACGTCCACGATGGGGCGGCTCTACCGAACCTTCGCTTCGAATCTGATCCGGTATGAGGATGAAACGAATGAGCAGGTGATCGAGACGGATATCCGCCAGCACCTCGGCAGCACCGCCATGGGCGTCCATGGAATCAACGGATACATGTTCGAGTGGTACGGGCTGTTCCTGCACCTGTTCGCCCACGGAAACTACGGGTGGGGTTCAAGAATGGAGATGGATGAGTTCTTCGACAAGGCGTGCGAGCTCAACTTCGGCGACCTCGGCAAGGATGTCCTCTATGTGATGCGGACGATGCTCACGATCCACCAGAGCCAGATGCCGCTGTATACGACGCCGTTCCCGTTCCAGAAGAACAAGATCCGAAACAGCGACATCCCCGAGATTGAAGCGGCGAAAGCCCGTCATCCCAAGATCTTTGAAAAGCTCACCAACCTCCACAAGGCGTGTCTGGCCGATCCGAAGCTCCGCCACTGGGCGCCGCACTTTGCGAAGCTGAAGAACGCCGAGCGGCGCAACATGGTGATCTACGAGATGATCAAGGCTTCGCTCAGGTATGAGGACGAGAAGGATCCGAAGAAAAAAGATCGGATCCTGGATGAGATTCTCGCCTACAACGAGGAGGATTTCGCCATCGCCAAGGAGATGTTCTTCGACATCAATCCGGTCGGAGAGACCGGGGTCAAGAGCTCGATGTTCCCGTATCACGAGATCAAGCGGTTGATTCACAACATCAGGAACCCGGAGAATCCCGACAACGACATCATCTGTTCGGGAATTGAGGCTCTCGGTTGGCTATGGTTGTAGAGGCAAAGGCGGTCAATGTGGAGACGTTGGTAGAAGTAAAAAACTGTACGATGGTGTTCCCCGGAGTCAAGGCGTTGGACAATGTGGACTTTACGCTGCTCGCAGGGGAATGCCACGGGCTTGTCGGTGAGAACGGAGCCGGAAAATCGACGCTTTCGAAGTGCATCATCGGTGACAATCGAATGACGGAGGGAGAGTTGTACATCCAAGGGAATAAAATCCATATTCCCTCCTTCAACGTTCGAAAGTCTCAGGAGATGGGGATCGCGATCGTCCACCAAGAGTTTCAGCTGATGGGGGACCTCAACGGTCTGGAGAATATCTTCATCGGAAGATATACCAAACGAGGTCCGCTCATCGACTGGAAGGAGCTGCAGAAGGAGGGCGAGGCGCTCTTGGAATATCTTCAGTGCGACGTGGATCTGAAGGTGAAGGTCAAACACCTCCGGACAGCCGAAAAGCAGATCATCCAGCTGGCCAAGGCGATGCTGGACAATCCGAAGGTGATCATCTTCGACGAGCTGACTTCGGTGCTGCAGGAGGACGGGATCGAGAACATCTTCCGGATCATCCGTCTTTTGAAGGAGAAGGGGATAGGAATCATCTACATCTCCCACCGCCTCGATGAGATCTTCGAGTGCTGCGACCGGTACACCGTTCTCTGTGACGGGAAATGGATCAACAGCGGATATGTGAAAGACATCGACAAACCCGAATTGATCAAGATGATCATCGGCCGCGAGCTGAAGAATGTATATCCGCCAAAGAATGAGGAGTTCGGTGAAACACTCCTGGAAGTGAAAAACCTCACCGCTCATGACGGATCGTTCCGCGATGTCTCACTGTCCGTCCGGGCAGGAGAGGTCGTCGGGATTTCCGGATTGCTGGGCGCCGGCAAGACCGAGCTCATCCATGCGATCTACGGAAACTATAAAACAACATCCGGCGACGTCTTCGTACGGGGGAAACAGGTGGAGATCAAGTCTCCGCAGCATGCGATCAAACTGGGGCTCGGAGTGATTCCCGATGAGCGGCGGCTGCTCGGTTTGAACATGCTGTTCAATATTCAGGACAACACGACGCTTCCGTCGATGTTCATGTTCAAGAAGTGGAAGATCTTCCAGAACCATCGGGCGGAGGAGAAAGCGGCTTTTGACATCAACGACAAGTTGAAGCTCCGCTATGTGAGCCTCAGCCAATTGATCAGCAAGCTTTCGGGCGGAAACCAGCAGAAAGTCGTCATCGCCAAATGGATGCTGCGCAACTGCGACCTGTTCCTGCTGGATGAACCGACCCGGGGCATCGATATCGGAGCGAAGTTTGAAATCTATTCATTGATCAACGAACTGGCGAAAGCGGGGAAAGGAATCGTATTGGTTTCACCGGAACTGGAAGAAATCATCGGACTTTCCAACAAGGTGTATGTGATGTATGAGGGGAAAGTGATGGATACTGTTGAAGGCGACGATATCAATCAGGAAGTGATCATCCAAGATCTATTAGGAGTGAAAGAAGCATGAGCACAAAAGTACTTGGCGGCGATGAAAGGTTGTTTAAAAAGGATTACAAGGCCTTTTTTAAAGAATGGATGATTCTCTTCCTGTTCATCGCCTTGTTTATCATCTGCAGCATCGCCCTTCCAAAGTTCAGAACCACCAACAACATCATGAACATCTTCCGACAGGCGTCGTTCATCTCGATCATCGCCTTGGGTGAGTTCTTTGTGATCCTCATCGGGCACATGGATATGTCGATCACCTCGATCATCGGCATGACGTCGATCTTTTTCGCCGGAATGGTCGTAAACGCCGGGATTCCGATGTTCTGGGCGATCGTCATCGTGTTCGCCCTTTCGATCTTCGTCGGGATAGTCAACGGCGTGCTCACCATCTATGGCAACATGCCTTCCTTCATCGGAACGTTGACGGTCATGAACATCATCAAGGGAATCTACTTCATATATTCTCGGGGATTGCCCATATCGGGGCTGCCTGATGCGTTCAACTTCTTCGGAGCCGGGTATGTCGGATTCGTTCCGTTCCCGGTGATTCTGTTGCTCATCGTCGCGATCATTCTCTATGTCTTCACGCAACATACTGAATTGGGCCGAAGCTTCTATGCGGTCGGCGGAAACCGGGTGGCGAGCAAGCTGTCGGGGATCAACACGAACTTCATCGGAATCCTGGCGTTTGTCATCTGTGCGGTTCTTTCATGCATCGGAGCTCTCGGGCTGACGAGCAAGACCCTCAGCGGAAACGTGAGCATCGGTGAAAACCTGCTGTTCGACGTGATGACGATCGTCGTGCTCGGCGGAACATCCCTGACCGGAGGCCGGGGCAAGGTGTTCGGCGTCATCATCGGAGCACTGTTCCTTCAGGTTATTTCCAACGTGATGGTTCTGCTCAGCATCAACAGCTATTGGCAATGGGTCGTCAAGGGATTGATCCTGATCGTGGTCGTTCTCATTGACGCCAATTCCAAGCATGACTAACGCATATACATGGCTTTGATGATTCTCTCGGCAAGGGAATCAGGGAGAAGCCGCTTCAGCAGCATCAGGAGGGAATATGAAAGGCCCACCGGTTTTCGGATCGGCGGGTTTTTCATTTGTGACACCTTATAGATCATCTTGGCTACTTTGGTTGGGGGATATCCGAGTTCCTCATCGCGGGCCATCCTGGCGATCGAACGGAGCGCCTGATCATGGTAGGGGGATGATGGATCGATCGTCAGCCTTCTGTTGGCAGTGAATGCGGTGTTCGTATCACCCGCCTCGATAATCGTGGCGGTAAGGCCGAATGGCGCGCCTTCAAGCCGCAACGCTTCGGTGTACGCTTCCAGGGCGAACTTCGTGGCGCTGTAATGGCTTTGAAAGGGGATGCTGATTCGTCCCGCGATCGAACCGAGGATGACGACCCTGCCGCTTCCCTGCGCCCGCATGCGGGGAAGGAGAACCCGGTTGACGCGGAGGACTCCGAAGTAGTTGGTGTCGAACTGGGCGATTGCATCATCAATCGGGGTGTCCTCGGCGCTGCCGCCGATTCCATATCCGGCGGAGTGGACGACGACGTCGATTCCTTTCCCCGTCGTCTTCACCGCTTCGTTCCAGATCTCTTCGACGCTTTTCTTTACCGACTCCTCGTTTGTGACATCCATCCGTCTGAAGACGATCCGATTGCTGGGAGAGGCGATGGGATTCCGGCTCGCTCCCCAGACGTGAGCTCCATTCGTTGCAAAGAGAAGGGCGGTTTCAAAGCCGATGCCGGAGGTCGCTCCGGTGATAAGAACGTTCATCATTCATGCTCCAGGAAGAATCTTTTCTTTATGGACCATCCTACCACATCTTCATTCCAAGGAAGAGCCGGTTCCGAACGCTTCGGCATAGATCGCTTCTATTTCCTTAATCATCTGAACGGAAAGCTCTTTGAACTCCTTCCCTTCGGCCCGCTTTGAAAGCGTTCCGTTGTGTTGTCTCAAGAATTGGTAGAGGAGCTGAACGCTCCGATCCGGCATCTCGCCAAGGCGCTGAAGACCTGCTTGAAAGCGGTCATAGGCGATGATGTGCGATACTTCTTGCTCAAAACCATCCTCGATCGTATCCTGCACACACCGATAGAGGAAGAGAGTGTATTCGGTGGCATCGAAGTAGCGGTAGTAGTCGGCGGTTTCGGTGAGAACGTGAATGTTGTAATCGGGGGTGACGGTCCACTCGATGAACGGCAGAATCGAGGAGGAGTAGGCTCGTAGAACCCGCTGATACTCCTGTGCCCGTTTCAGCATCGCATGGGAGACGGGAAAGATGATTCCGGGTGGATTGAAGCCTCGCTGAGCCAGGATATGGTGAATCAGATAGCGATGAATCCTTCCGTTGCCGTCGCTGAACGGGTGAACCTGGACAAACCCGAATGCCACGCTTGCAGCACTCACGACGGGGTCAAAGGAATCTCGGGTCCGTTGTTCATATGCAAGAATGCCCTCCACTAAAGGAATCACGTCTTCACTTCGGCTGCTCGCATGTTCGACGATCGGGAATCCCGTCATCGGTTCATGTTCTCCGACAAACCCGCCTTCGGTTCGGAAACCCGGCTTGATGAAAACCGATTCTCCGATGACAAGCTCCTGAAGCCGAAGGAGCTCTTCTTTACTCAGTGAAACACGACCCGCCTGCCCGATGGCCGTCGCCCATCGTGCAAGTCGATCCGGGGTGGGAGATTCATGTTCGATCGTAAAACTGGCTCGTGAATCTTTTAACAAAAGAAATGCGGCTGCTCTTGATAGAATCTCCTTTGGTATCGTCGATACGAGAGTCGAGGCACGATCTTGCAAGGCAAGCGATTCAAATTCCAGCAGCTCGGGTGTTTTTGTTACAAGCGGACAAAAAGCGGGAGTTCCCGGAAGATTGTCGATCACTCGATGCCGCGGCGAGCGGATACCGGCGACCGCATATTGTTGTTTCGGATCGAGAACCGGGATGTAGTTGCCTTGGGTCACGTCATCCAATGAGAGCCTGCGATCCATCAACCACTCATAGAGAAACCAGATTCGACGGGCGTATTGGCCAGTGATGGACTCTTTGACGACATCTTCAATCTCTTGAACAGGAACCGCTTCAAAGAGCTTCTTGAGAACCAGAAGATTGATCCCTTCATATCTAAGGGCAAAGGTGAGCTGGCTTCCGAGGGTAGGTTCAATCCGAACACGCTTGGAGAGAAATCGCCATCCATCATGGTCTTGTTGGGCATACCCTTCCCCGATTGCCATCTTGAGCGAAGGATACGGAGTCTTCAGGTGATAGTGATTGATCAGGGCCGTGTAGCCGGCCGGTGTTCCCGGTGCCGGAAGCACATATCGTCCGGAATAGATTGAATCGTTATTCATCGGCCTGTCTCCGTAATAATCATTATTATGCTGTAATAATTGTTAGAATGCAATGATAATACGTAAATATGAATATATAAAACAAAATTTACGCTAAAATCATTATTATAGGGATTTTCATCCGATTCCTGCAACAAATGCTACTCATTGCTTACATTGCTCTATGTTTTTAGTTTCATGACGATCTTTGAAGATTATTTTCCCAGTTATGAGAAGACACATTGACCGATTACAATTGGGAAAAGCGACCGGTGCACAATGTGAAGCAATTGAGTTACCTCTACTGATCAAGAATTTCCCAATGACCATAACGTTTACCGCCTTTACGTTTGACAATATCCTTGTTTTTCAAGTCATCTAAAACTCTTTGGATGGTTCGTCTATTTACTGCCAAATACTCAGCCATTTCAGTCGTTGTAATATCTTTATTATCTCTAATCAAACATAAGATTGCTTCTTCCATTGGGACTTCCTTTGTGACATCCTTTGTGACATTTGACACTTTGGAATCTGTCACAATGGCACTTTGGAGAGCCTTGAACTTGACCATGATATCCCCGCCGTGGACGATAAATTCCGGCTCTTCTGCGCCATGCGCCTTGCAAGCATCACGTATTTTCTGTATTCCACGTCCCCAGTTTTCGATATAACCCGCTCTGTAGAACACACGAGCAATATCGGGATTGTACGGCTTTGAAGTATGTGAGTCCAAAAGTGTCTCCACGGTCCAGCCAAACGGAAGCATGCTGCAATTACTCACATACATCACATCTTCTTCAATCCGGATTTGTACAGGAACATTATCTGCCCAATTACAATGAATCAAGGCGTTGAAAACTGCCTCCCTAACGGCTTCCCGTGCAAAAGGATAGGTCTCCACTCTGGTTTCTTTATGATAAGAGATTGCAGCTTTCAGATACTTCAGATACATCAAATCGATGATGCGATCGGCCATGATCAACAGGGAGCCGTGCACTTCATCCTGATATACAATCTCACTTCCTTCAAATTTGCCGATCTTGACATAACAGCCACTGCTGACTTTCTCCGGCTGACGGTAAAAACACAAGGCCGCGGCACGTTTGAGCTTTCCATCTGCCATCAGATCCAACTTTTCCAAAAGCTCGGCATTTGATATATCTACATCTTCTTTTGTCATGCGACCGCTGCGGAGCGCTTCGCGCCTGAAGATATCAAAGCTTTCCCTATCCAAATCCTCTACACCGATATTGGTAATCGTCACCGCATCCCATTTACGTCCTGTTTTTTCCATGAGAAAACCGGTCAATGCATTTCCCTGCAACAGCTGTTTCGTGCTGCCGCTTCGATAATAGTACGCACCATCATAATTGACAGGAAATGACCAAGGATTCACGACGATTTCAAGATATTCATGTTCGCCTTCCGTGAGTAAATTGACGTCTGCCACGATTCCCAATTTGTTTTGGATTTTGTTTGGCAGATCATCAAGCAAGCGCTTGGCATTTTGAATACCAACGACGGTTCCATCGTCCCGTTTTCCAATATATATTTTCCCGCCTTGAGCATTGGCAAAGCCGCAAATCCATTTCAGATACTCATCATGCCAGGATTCCTTCCACTCTATGTTTTGGCTTTAAAATCCCATTTCCCTTGACCTTCAATAGTATGCCGTTCCATACGGTTCAGGCGATTAAGCCCGGTATACGCGCCCTGCACCGGTAAGATATCACATTTCTCTGCTGCTTCCGGTACGTATGGAAATCAAGGAACTCCATGAATTCCGGGAATATCTGGATTTATATTCCCGATATCTGCAGAGAATTCCTTCTGCTACACAAAAACCTTTTTACTATACAAAAGATGCACCTTGGTCGAATGAGAAGATATCACTGTCTGTAGGGCACAGTATAGCACGATTTGAACGGTCTTGGAGCGATGGAAATTGATGGTTCTCAGTGGGTGAAAAGCCAGTAGAGACCCCATACGATTCCGATGATGAGGAGAATCACCGGGGTGAAGACGAGAAAGGCGGCGATGATCATCGCCGGGATGTCGCCTTTCTCCAGTTCTTCGGTCAGCTCTTTCTCTTCGGCTTTCCTGACATCCAGGACGCGTCGAATCTTTTTGGGAAAGAGCATCCTATTTCTCCGTCAGCGGGTGGTGGCAGGCAACAAAGTGCCCCTTGCCCAACTCGCGCCATTCAGGCTCCACCATCGTGCAAATCTCGGTCTTGTAGCGGCAGCGGGTATGGAACTTGCACCCGGACGGAGGGTTGATCGGGGAAGGAATATCACCTTCGAGGATGATCGGCTCCTTCTTCGCACCCCGGTCGGTCGTCGGAATGGCGGCAAGCAGCGCTTCCGTATAGGGATGCATCATATTGGTGAAGATGCTCTCTGCGGGAGCGAGCTCGACGATGTTCCCGAGGTACATCACGCCGATCCGGTCGGAGATGTACTTCACCACCGCCAGATCGTGGCTGATGAAAAGATAGGTGAGGTTGGATTTCTCCTTCAAGTCCCGAAGGAGGTTGATGATCTGGGCTTGAATCGAAACGTCCAGGGCGCTTACCGCCTCGTCGCAGACGACGAACTGGGGATTCATCGCGAGCGATCGGGCGATTCCGATCCGCTGGCGCTGTCCGCCGGAGAACTGGTGGGGATAGCGGTGGATCATGTACGGCGCAAGGCCGCACTCGTCCATCACCTTCATCACATACTCCTGCATCTCCGGACCATCTTTCTTGAAGAAGCGGTGGGCCAAAAGTCCTTCGCCGATGATCTGACCGACGGTCATTCGAGGGTTCAGGGAGGAGTAGGGATCCTGAAAGATCAGCTGCAGATCGTTGCGCAGAAGGCGCATCTCGTTGAAGGTGAGCCGACTCAGGTCGATTCCCTCATCCCGGTAGCTCTCATGCTCGTCAAACCCCGGGACATGCCTGTATTCCTTCCGCTTTTGTTCGAGTTTTTTGTTAGCCTCGACAATGTTGGAGGCTGCAGTTTCAAGAGCATTCTTCAGGGTCGCTTCGATCTCTTTGAGGGAAGCGATCCGCTTCTCCTTGGAGCTCGCCGGCTTCCTGTTGTGTGAACGCTGAGTTTCAGCGATCTTGAGGGCGATGTCTTTGAGCTGCTCATCGACCCGGTGGCGCTCGAAGCTTGCTTCGTACGTATCCAAGAGGAGAGCCTTGATCTCTTCAACGTCTTCCACGACGAAGAGCCCCCCGATCAGTTGAACGATGTCCAAATAGGCGTTCCGGTACGCTTTCTCCGCTTCGTTCGATTTGTTCAATGCGGTATAGACGACCTCGGCTTTCTGAGATTCATCATCCTTCAGCCGTTCGTATTCGGCGGCTGCATCTTCGAAAGCCTTCTGCAATATCTGAAGCTGATTCTTGTGTTTCGCCAAATGAGTGTACGTGTTTTTCACATAGGCGGGAGCAAGATCTTCAAGGCTCCTTCCATAGTACAGGGTCTTTCCGTCGGTTTGCCGGTAGAGCTGCAAAAGAACCCGGCCAAAGGTCGACTTTCCACAGCCGCTTTCACCGACCAAGCCGAGGGTTTCTCCCCGAAGGATGTCGACATCGACTCCATCGACGGCCCGAACGACAAGCCCCCGCTTTTTCAGCGGGAAATGCTGCTTCAATCCGCGTATCTTGAACAGAACATTCTTATTTTCCACTTCGTGCCCCCTTTTCCGGATAGAAGCAGCGAACGGTGTGCTGCTTTCCTACACTGACCAACTCCGGGTGTTCCGTTTGGCACTTCTTTGTCGCGTACTTGCACCGCGGGGCGAAGAAACAGCCTTTGGGAAGGTCGAGGGGGTGCGGGACGCTTCCGGTGATCGTTTCCAACTTCGATTGGCTGGCGGTATCGAGGCGGGGGACGGAGAGCATCAATCCTTCCGTGTAGGGGTGGGAATGCTTGCTTTCTCCGAAGATGACGTCAACGGGCGCCATCTCGACCACTTCACCGCTGTACATCACCGCCACGTCGTCCGCCATCTGGTTGATGACTCCGAGATCGTGGGTGATGAAGAGAATCGCCGTCCCCTTCTCTTTTTGAAGGTTGTTCATCAACCGGAGAATCTGGGCCTGGATCGTTACGTCCAGCGCGGTGGTCGGTTCATCGGCGATCAGCAGATCCGGTTTGCACGCCAACGCCATCGCGATCATCACCCGCTGGCGCATCCCTCCACTGAGCTGGTGGGGATATTGCTTGACCACCTCCTCCGGGTTGGGGATCTGGACGTCGGTAAGCATCCGCACCGACTCCCGGGCGGCGGTCTTCTTGTCCATATTCTGGTGGACCATGAACGCTTCGCTGATCTGCCGCTCAACGGTGAAGACGGGGTTCAGGCTCGTCATCGGTTCCTGGAAGATGACGCTGATCGCATTGCCGCGAACCTCGTACATCTCTTTTTCACTGAGGGTGGTAAGCTCCTGACCTTTGAAGATGATCGAGCCGCCGGCGATATATCCATTGCCATCCAAGAGCTTGAGGATCGACATCGCCGAAACGGATTTACCGCATCCGCTTTCGCCGACGACCCCCAAGGTCTTTCCCGCTTCCACTTTGTAGGAAACTCCGTTGACCGCTTTGACGATTCCACGTTTCGTGGTGAAATATGTGTGCAGGTCGTTTAATTCAAGTAAGGTCGACACAGCAGTACTCCTATCTACCGATCGACTTCGGGTCGATCGCGTCGCGCATGCCGTCTCCGGCCATATTGATACTGACGGTACACAAGCTCAAGGCGATCGCCGGGAACACCCAGCGCCACCAGTACAGCGACATGACCGTCGAGTCGTTGCATCCATAGAGCATGTTGCCCCACGTCGCATTCGGTTCGTTCACTCCGAAACCGAGGTAGCTCAATGAAGACTCATAGAGCATGGACAGGGCGAAGCTCAGGGTGAGGTTGACAAGAACCACGGTGATGACGTTGGGCAGGATATGTTTGAAGATGATCTTCATCTCCGTGATGCCCATCGCCTTCGCCGCGGTGACGAACTCCTGTTCCCGGGCTGCGAGGATCTGTCCGCGAACCAGCCGGGCGAGGGATGGCCAGTTCAAAAGGCCCAGAATCACCATGATCATCGAGATTCTTCCCGTCTCGCTGATCCTGCTGCCGATAATCGCCGAGAGGATCATCGCCAGGGGGAGGAAGGGGATCGCGTTGACGACCTCGGCGAGACGCATCAGGAACATATCGGTTTTTCCACCGTAGTACCCGGAGAAGGATCCGATGATGATTCCGATGATTGCGCTGATGATGACAGCGAGCGCCCCGATCGTCAAGGTCACCCGACCGCCGGTCAAAAGGCGGACGAAGAGGTCGCGGCCATACTGGTCGGTTCCCATCAGATAGCCTTTCAGTCCCCAGGTGTGGATTCGGCCATTCTTGTCGACCGCGTAGTTCTGATAGTACGAGGATTGGATCGATACGATATTCTTCAACTTCGGAACGTTCGTCTGCTTGTAGTTGTTTCTGCCCCACGCAACGACGCTTCCGTCATCCAGAAGGGCGACGAAGTGTCCCCGTCCGGCGCTGACTGCGATCGCCCGGCCTTGGGCATGGGCGGGGATGTCCATCACACCGTAATCGTTACCGCCCCAGACGTAAATCCGGCCGTCGGTGGTAACCGCGGCGGCGGAGCGTTCGGTGAGGTCGACATCGCGGACGCGGCCTTGGATCTCGGAAGGGATATAGGAGAAGGGCGTCTCCCGGGAGGAGAGGATGACCAGTTCGTTGTTGCCGGTGATTGCCGCAGCGAGGGTCGTGTTCGCCACGACCTTCGTGAAGGTGCCCTGCTTGTCTTTAGGAACGGGGATCGAGATCAGGTTGGAGTTGCCCCACACGTAGATCTCTCCGCCCTCGGTGAGGGCGATCGAGATCTGGTGGCCTGCGATGACCTGCTTCACTTTTCGGCTCGAGAGCTCGGGGGGAATCATGTTCAGCGTGAACCGATCATTTCCCCAGGTATGCACCTTGCCGTCGGCATCGAGGGCGACGGCGTGATCCAGGCCGGCGGAAGCCTGCACATAACGCTTGTCGGTGGGGGGCATCTTCTGCAGTTTCGCCGACAAGGTTCCCCATTGATAAAGCTTTCCATCCCGGTCGACCCCGACGCCGAAGACCGATCCTCCGTCGATCGAGGCGACATTGCCCTGAAGAGCCTTGTCATACTTCATATAGGAGAAGGTGGGTCTGGTATTCTGTTGGGTCGGATCCTGGAATTGGGTATCCAACGGGAAGAAGATCGGCAGAATGAAGACCGCCAGGAAAATTGCCAGGAACATATAGACACCGAGCATGGCGCTCCACTTTTCCCGGAAGTTTCGGAACATCGTCCGATAGGGGCTCTGCACCTGCTCCTCCTCCAAAATGGAGAGGGTCGCCCGCTGGCGGCCGAGAAAAAAGGTTTTAAGGACGTCGGTAAACGTTGATCCCAAGGGTTTTTTTGCCATCGTATAGTACTCCTAATTCAGTTTGACCCGAGGGTCGGCCAACCCGTAGGAGAGATCCATCAAAAGGTTTCCAACGAGACTGAGTACGAGATAGAACATCACCATCGCGAGCGAGACGGCGAAGTCCTGCTGATTCAACGCGTCGATGATCACTTTTCCCATCCCGTTCCAGAGGAAGGTCCGTTCGATGACGACGCTTCCGCTGAAGATCGAGATGAACCATCCGGTCATGATGGTGATGAAGGGGATGAGGGCGTTTCGGAACGCGTGGGAGTAGATGACCACTTTTTCCGTCAACCCTTTGGCCCGGGCGGTCCGAATGTAATCCATGCTGAGCGCCTCGATCATCGTCGCCCGGACATAGCGGGTGAGTCCGCCGAGGGAGGTGAACACCATGACGAGGAGGGGCAGGGCCATATGGTACAGCTTGTCGAGGAACATTCTCCCCGGAGTGCCCCGAAGACCGGGGGTCTGGACTCCGCTGATCGGAAAGATCGGGAGCTTCACGGCAAATAAAAATATGAAAAGCAGGGCAATCACGAAGAACGGCAGGCTGTAGCCGATGATCGTGATGACCTGAACGGTGGAGTCGAATCGAGTGTTTCGCCTGACGGCGGTGGCGATGCCAAGGGGGATGGTGATCGCGAAAACAGGGAGCAACGACCATACGTTCAGCATGATCGTATTCTTCATGGGAACTCCGATCATCTGGCGAACCGGCATCTTATATGTCAATGAATAGCCGAAATCACCGCGAAGGGTGTTGAAAAGCCACGTGAAATATTGAACGACAAGGGGTTTGTCCAACCCGAGCTTCTTTACGGCGTCCCGGTAAAGAGCTTCATACTCGGCGGGCTTCATATTCGCCTTGTTTCCTTCGATCATCAACCTGGCCGGATCGCCGGGGACGGATTTATAGAGGCTGAAGATGAGCACCGATCCGATGAGAAAGACGACCACGATATACATAAGGCGTCTGAGAACATACTTGAACATGGGTAGGTTTCCTTTGGGAAAGATACGCTTGGGGCAACCAAACGGTTGCCCCAAAGCATTGATCCAACGATCTTATTTGACGTCGGCTCGGAGAATCGCGTACTGGAATTGCCAGGTCGGCGAGGAATCGTATCCGACGATCTTCGGGTTGAAGAAGTCGTGGTAGATGTCCGAGTAGAGCGGAATATCCGGCATCAAGGTGTTCCAGCGCTTCTGGAAGAGGATCCACTTCTCCGCCCAGCCCTTCTGATCCTGAGGATCGGTCCTCTTCATGTCAAGAGCGATCGTCTCAAGCTCCTTGTCGGCGATGAAGTTGGTGTTGTAGCTTCCGAAGTATTCGGGGTCGGTGGAGTAGTAGTACCAGATTGCCTGGGTGGTCGCAAAACCGGTTCCGAGGTTGAACATGCCGTATACGGGCTTTTCGATGCCGTCCTTGTAGAGGTGGTCGAGGAGCACGGCGAAGTCGACGGTGGTTCCGTTGATCTGCATGCCGATCTTCTTGACTTCAGGAACGAGCATCGCCGCGATCAGGTCGGAGACCGGGTTGTTCGCGGTGTTCGCCCACTCGATGGACAGCGGCATGAGCTCGCCGTCAACTTTCTTGTAGCGGATCTGATCGACGCCCTTGACGAATGCCTTGCCGTCCTTGTTCAGGGTCCAGCCGTCTTTGACCAGCTCGTCCTCAGCCTTCTGGAGGTTGTATGCATAGCTGTTCAGCTCTTTGTCCAGGCGATCCTTGTTCTCCCGGTATTCCCACATCGAAGCGCCATAGTATCCGTTGACGACGATTCCATATCCACCTGTGTACTGGCGGGCGAACTCGTTTCGGTCGAGGCTGTAGGCGATCGCTCGGCGGACTGCCGGGAACTGGGTCGGTCCGAAGTCACAGGCGAAGGCGATCTTTCCATAGCCGTAGCGGGGATAGGAAGCGAAGTTGACGATTCCCTGATCGTGGAGGTCGAGACCGCGGGTGATCTGCGCTCCGCCGCTGATTCCCTGCAGCATGTCGATCGCGCCGGTCTTCAGCTCGTCCATCTGCGTCGCGGTGTTGGTCAGCTTGATGATGATCCGGTAGATATTGCCCTTGGCACCGTCATATGCGCCCAGGAATTTGGGGTTGAGAATGACCGATGCGGTGGAGTCGGCGGGGTCGTAGCTCTCGAACTGGTAAGGACCGCTGGTGACGAGCGGGCGATAGCGGTAGCCGGTGTTCGGCGTAAGCACGGTCTCGCGCAGCAGGTCGGTGGTGAAATTGTCGGAAAGCTTGGCACCGTTCGGGGTGTCGGTCACGGTGACTCCGGGGGCGATGACGTGCAGCGGGAGCGGGCCGACGGAGACCAGAGATAGGTCATAGTAGTAGGGAAGCTCTTCCGCCGCGATCTGGATCGAGAAGGAGTAATCGCCAAGGAGGCGGATTCCTTTGAACTCTTTTGCAGATCCGTCGTGGTATGCGGCATAGCCGACGTACTCGGGGCCGACTCCGTAGCGGGCGCCGATTTCAACAACCTGGGGAGAAGCCGCATAGAGAATGTTGAAGACATAATCTTTCGCGGTGATTTTCGTTCCGTCGTTGTACACGAGGTTGTTGGCGATGTTGAACACGTACGTCTTCGATCCGTCGGCGTTGTCAGTGGCCTTCCAGGACTTGACGGCGGTGGGGTTGATCGCGTAGCGGCCTTCCTTCGTCCAGGATACCGTCTCGTATCCACCCATCAGCGTCTTGAGGTAGCTGTTGGTCGCGCTGTTGGTCCAGCCGCTGAAGAAGTCGGCGTTGACCTGGGTCGACGAACCGAGGATTACCTGCGTTTCAACTTTTGGTGCAACCGTTTCTCCTGCGGCCATAGCAAAGAGGCTCGCGGAGAAGATTGCCACCAGAACCAGAATAAACAGTTTCTTGTTCATGTAAAAATCTCCTTTCTTATATTATCCAGCCCAAAGGCCAGTATTCTTCATTATATTATAGTGAATAAGCGTTCTTCTGTCAGCTAATATCTGTTAACAGTATAAAACATTTGTTTTTACGGCAACAAAGATTTCTCTTAGGATAATCCAGGAATGAAAAAGAGTAAAGAAGTGGAGGGAATCGATAAAAAGATACTTGTATGCAAAAGACTTAGATTGGTGTTTTCACTTTCCAAGCCTCTTGGCGAGATCCTCTTCATGCTTGTGGAAATCGGCCGTACACTGCTCGACCGCCTTTTTGAGTTTCGCCTTATCGCCCAAGGCGGTTCGGATCCGCTTTTCGAACCGCTTGTCCAGCGTTCGGGCTGCGTCTGCGGCCTTGATGCGCTCCTGGGCCGAGCTTCGCAGCAGGGCGTTGGTGAGATCCTGGCGCTTCTTCGCATCTTCATAGCTGTTCTTCTCTTCCCAGATGCCGTCGATTCCGAAGATGATCGGAACGAAGGGATGGTATTGGGGAAGGGGGGCGGGGCACGACCAGATGAGAATGTTCTTTTCAGGATATTCCACCACCATCGAAGCGGTCGTCCGGGTTGGCTTGGGGAAGGAGGCGTTGATGGCGATCGACTTCATCGACCGATCCATTTTTCCAAGCGTTCCTCTGTTGTATAGGAGAACATCCCGCATTCCCATCCATGTCGGTTCGGCGTCCGCCAACAGATTGGACGTCGTCTTCTGGCGTACCCGGCCTTTGGAGAAGAACTCCATGAATCCGTCGCGCCACGTTTCGGCGAAGTGCTTGCCGCTGCTGACGGCATCACTTCTCTCATACGATGTTCCGATCCTGTACGCGTTGCTGATCGCATCATGGGTCTTGATCTGCTTTACCGCCCATCGACTTCCCGCGGTCTCCAGGATAAAGAGCCGGTTCTTGTCGCCGATAATGAAGGAGTTGGAGTAGGAAAGCTTCCCGATGAAGGCTCCGTCGCCGCCTTGCCCATAGCAATCAAGCAGATTCAGGATGAACTCGACCGCGGCTTCGGCAGTGGAAGCATTGTGAAGGGCGAGCCGGAGCATATCCATGCCGAGCAACCCTTCCTTCAGGCTTCGTTGTTTGGTGAAGACCGCTTCGTTTCCGATGACGACTCCCCGGTCATTGACGCCCATCTCGGCGCCCCAGATCCACGACGGGCGGCTGATGAGGGCAGGGTAGGGATGCTCAAAATGCCGGTGGGCTTTTTCCAAGGTTTCAAACTGGGGGGTATATTTCTCCAAGGCCGGATACCGGTCGGATTCAAGAGTTCCGGTGACGAACTCGAGAACCTGGACTTCCTTGGGATGACGGTCGCTGTTCTTTCCGAAGAGAACCGATTGTTCATCCATGATTCGGCCGATCGTATCACACATTGCAAACCTCCATTGCTCCCAGTATACACTCACTTTGGGGATAAACCGATTATGAAATAGGGCTTTTGTTTTGATAAGTGACAATGAATGACACTAAAAAGAGGGTATGCACCGATACCCTCTCAGTCGCAGAATCCTCGCTTGCGTTACTGGAAGCGCCACACGGCTCCGATATAGGCGTCGATGTGGAAGCCGAGATCAGGAAGGATTTTAACGCCGGGCTGTACCCGCAGGTAGAAATCAAGGGGAAAATCCCTGTTCTCGAGGCGGTAGACCAATCCGACCGGTACGATCGCCGCCAGGCCGAACGCTTTGTTCACCATTGCGAGGTTCGCTCCGGCACCCGCGGTCACCCCGAAGCGGGCCTTGTTGATGTTGAACTCGTACACCTGATAGTCCGCAAAGACATCAGCGGCGACATACTTGTTGACGAAGCCGTATCCAAGGTTGACATTGAGCTTGAACTTGTCCATCTGGAACTGGCCGGCAAGGCTGGCGCCCGTTCCGATGTTGAGTCCCGCAGCCCACGAAGTCGATGCGGCCGCAACCGGGAAAACCACGATGAGAGCCAGCACCGCTATGATAAGAATCCGTTTCATGTAATACCTCCCGCATACTGATAATGCATACATCAAGTGTAACATCGGGAGAGAACATCTGCCAAGTCTTGCATCTTATCCAATCGTGATTTGCTTCAAGAGTTGATAGGTGGGTCCAAGGCGCTGCCCGACGGTTTCAATCGCCGGAAGGGATTCGTCGATGCCGATCCATCGTCGACCGAGCTGCCGGGCGGCGAGCAGGGCGGTGCCCGATCCGCAGTAGAAGTCCAGGACGATGCTCTCCGGATTCGAGGAGGCTGCAACGATCGTTTTGAGCAATTCGAGGTTCTTCTCGGTCGGATAGGAGGGATATTGGGGATCTTTGAACTCCCAGATATCCTGAAGCTTTTTCCCGATATGCTCATCGGCGTAGATGATCTTTCGGGGAACCCCGTTCTTCGACCATTCGATCAGGCCTTGTGCATCAAGTTTTTCGAGCACTTCAGGCGAGGAGCGCCAGTGGCGGCCTTTGGGGGGCAGGAGTCCTTTGAACTTCTTTCCCGTCGCCCCGTCTCTGGTCTCGCCGGGGGCGTGGAGAGGAATCGTCGTATACCGGCGGCCGTCCTTGTCGACCTTTCTGAAAAGCCGATTAAGATCCGCTTCATCCAAAGGAACTCTGACTTCATTCCAGATCGGATCAGGTCCGTTGCTGTAGAAGAGAATCAGGTCTTTGATGTTTCCGTATCCCTGGCGGCTGAAGTTCTTGGGGTTGCATTTTATCCGGGTGATGTCGTTTCTGAAGTTCTCTTGGCCGAAGATCTCATCCATCAGGACGTTCACGTAGTGGCCGATCTTGTCATCGATGTGGAGGTAGATCGAGCCCCAGGGGGAAAGGAGCTTTTTGGCGATGATCAGGCGCTTGCGCAGGGATTCGAGGTATTCGCTTCCGCCAAGGTCGTCCCGGTAGGCGATGTCATCCTCCGGACTGAAGCTCACCGTTCCGGTTCGTTCCGTTCCAATTCGGTAAACCGTATTGGTGGAGTAGGGGGGATCGATGTAGATCAAGTCGACCTTCTCTGAAAAGGAAGCACGAAGCGCCTGAAGGACATTGAGGTTGTCACCATGGATCAGAAGGTTCCCTCCACCGATTTCCCCGTCAAACACGGCGGCTTCCGTATTCGCCAGAATCGAGGCTTCACGTTCCTTGTTCTCATAGCTCAGCTTCATCACCGCATCCTATCACATGGGCAAGAGGGGGCTCAAGGAGAGGAAGGGGTATATTCTTATCAACTCAAAGCAATAAGTTGGATCTCTTCCGTTAAGCAGAATCGGATGCATCAATGCCCTAGCTCGCGCTCCTTCGTCTTTGTCATTGATGCAATCGACGAACAAATCACGAATTGGAAGTCGTGAGGTGATGAAAAGAGTGGGGGGAGGTCAGCTATGAGTGGTGTAATACGGTTCGGTGAGCATGTTAAAAATGTTGTTGCCATTGTCGAATCCGCCAGGGAACGCGCCTATCACAAGGTGAATGAAGAACTTATTTTGATGTATCTCGATATAGGTGAATACATCAACGTACACTCTGAAAACGCTGAATAGGATGATGCCTTTGTGCGGAAGCTCGCCGACTTCTTCTTTGCAGCGAACTATCCTGATTTGAAAGGATTCAACCGCCGGGGTCTTTATAGAATGAAGCAGTTTTATGAGCTTTACAAGGGCAACGAGATAGTGTCACCACTGGTGACACAATTGAGTTGGTCTAATCATCCAACTTATGTTGATTGCTACAAACTGTTGATCGTCTAAAATCAACAAGCTTGAATTATAGAATTTTTAACATTCTCGACTGGAGTAATTAATTTAATGGACATCAAGACGTTCAGGCTGGGAGAATTATTTTGCGGACCGGGAGGACTAGCCTGTGTTGTACTCAAGGCATCGGTTGAGGGCTTTAAAACCGAACATGCCTCGGCCAGTGATTATGATCCTGATACATGCAGTACATATCGCCGGAATATAACGCCTGACAATCCAGAATCTGTCATCTGCGAAAATGTCCGTAATTTGGATATCCCTTCCTTGGATTCAATAGATGCTTTGACGTTTGGATTCTCATGTAATGCTTATTCGGTTGTAGGTGAACAAAAGGGGTTGGATGGGACATTTGGGCCTCTTTACACGTACGGGGTGAAGGCTTTAAGAGTATCATCTTGGTTATCGAATCGGGCCTACAGGAAAGATGGTGCAAACGCACAATATTTTTCATTGATCTGAAGTGTTGTGAGGATCAATCTGAATGAATAATCCAACAACCCCTCAGCTAAGATGTTTTACCAGTGTGCAAGAATACAAGGACTATTTTGTGAGGACCATCTGTAGATTAGATATCCGTACCCATGATGGATACAGAGTTCACATTCGTCCATCCCACTTCAAGCATGCATTCTATGAAGATGACGGGAAAGATAAAAAAGGTAGATTTTCATTTTATAGAGCGAAATACATGGATTGGATTCAGCCGACGCTTGAACATCCAGCAAAATGCCATCAGGGATGGGACTACAAGAAAGCAACACGAGCACCTTATAAACGGGTTGCATATCGTTATCAGACTTTCATCGTAGTTATCGAATTCAGACGAAATCGAAGGACTCAAGCTATTGAAGCTGAATTTATAACTTGTTTTGATGCAAATCATTCATTTGATAAAATTGCTCGTCAGCCTGAATGGGATCCGAAAGTTTTGAATAAGCTTTAAACAAAAAATAACCGCCCGTTTTGCATAGGCTGGTCGGGCGGCTGACCTCAAAATCACGAACGCTCGTTCATGATCCATCTATAATGTAAGGGCATGTGGGCAGGAATGTCAATAGATGTCAATTGGAGTCTGACCAAACGGTGCCTCGAATATAAGAATTCCGAGAGTAATCGAAAATAGATTATTCCATAGGGGGAAAAAGGGGCTGTCGCAAAAGGTCGTCAGGCTTGCGGCAGCTCCTTTTATCTGTTTATTGTTAAAGCATTTATAACAAAAAGAGGTTGCAAAAGCAACCTCAGTGTGCTATAATTTGTTTACCTACAAACAATTAGGAGCACATATGAATAGTACAGCTTTCTTTGAAAATGGTCAACTCTTTCTTAACCTTTCCATCCCGCCGGGGTGCCTCGAATATAAGAATTCCGAGAGTAATCGAAAATAGATTATTCCATAGGGGGAAAAAGTGTCAGCAGTGCTGACACAATTGAGCTGGACAGTCCATCTCAAAATCATTTCCACGTGGAGACGCCTTTATAACTATTTTACTCTCTTCAGCATTCACTGTATCATCGTAAGCGACCAATAAATCCCTCTCCAGTTCAAGGTTGAAACTCGATAGGCTTCTTTTGGAGGCCAAGAATGCAGATCAACCTTGAAAACTATTCGTTTTTCATTAAGCCAGACGCATGCGAGATGCGTAAAAGCGCTCGAACTCTGGCTTATATCGTCCAGGATGAGATGGGGTTGAAACCCTTTGATAAGTCGGTGTTCG
>ERZ795030.846-NODE-846-length-45221-cov-8.782934_pt1 | contig 45221 bp, 42 predicted proteins | sample MGYA00375122_ERZ795030 | MGnify/ENA primary metagenome ERZ795030 (study PRJEB30165, sample SAMN05720146) | activated sludge metagenome | isolation source: anaerobic digester from wastewater treatment plant | place: Japan | collected 2015-04-20 ... | reverse complement strand
CCGCGGGCCACCGCTCACGGGACTGTCCCTTTTTGTTTCAGGGGCGCATGGACAAGCTCTCAGAACCGGACAAGCGCGCATTTTCCGATCTCCCGGAGATCCGCTACGTGAAAGGGATCGGTCCAAAACGCGCGGAAATCTTCAAGACCCTCGGCGTCCATTCCGTCCGCGACCTCCTCTATTTCTTTCCGCGCCGCTATGAAGACCGCTCCCGTTTTACCTCGATTGCTTCCGCGCCGCCCGGCGAACCGGTCACGTGCCGCGGCGAAATCCTCGAGGTCAGGTTCCGGCCGATCCGCCGCATGCCGCTCGTCGAGGTCCTCTTCGGCGACGCGTCCGGAACCCTGCGGGCCGTGTTCTTTAACCAGCCGTACCTGAAGAAGACCTTTGAAGCCAGCCAGCACGTGATCTTTCATGGCAAGGTCGAGAACTACGAAGGTCGCCTGCAGATCACGAACCCCGAGTTCGAGATCGTGGAAGAAGGCGATGAGGACTCGGCCCATGTCGGGCGCATCGTGCCGGTCTACCCGCTGACGGAAGGCTTGTTCCAGCGATCCCTCCGGGTGATCCTGAAGGATGCCGTCGAAATTCATCTGTTGAGGGCCGTGACGGACCCGCTCCCACCCTCGCTTCGCAGCGAACTTGATCTTGTCCCGCTCGACCGCGCGGTACAAAACATGCACTTTCCGGCCTCCTTTGAGGATCTCGCCGCGGCCCGCAAACGCATCGTCTTTGACGAGTTCTTCGACTTTTTCCTCCGTCTCATGATCCGGATGAAGAAACTCCGGACCCGGTTGAAGGCGCCGCGTATCACTACCGGACCCGAACGCTTCGGCGAGTTCCGAAGCACGCTTCCGTTCCCGCTCACGTCAAGCCAGGAGAAGGCGCTCGCCGAAATCGCGCGGGATCTCGCGACCGAGGTACCGATGAACCGGCTCCTGCAAGGGGACGTCGGTTCGGGAAAGACGGTCGTCGCGGTCTTCGCGTTCTTTCTCGCGGCAAAGGCGGGATACCAGTCGGCATTCCTGATCCCCACCGAGATTCTCGCCGAACAGCATTTCCGGACGATCTCCCGTTTTCTCGCGCCACTCAACGTGCGCGTCGAGCTTCTGACGAAAAGCGTCGACGCCGATCACCGTGGCCGTATCACGGCCGACCTGAAACGCGGGGACCTCCCGGTCCTCGTCGGAACGCACGCCGTCCTGCAGGAGGATGTGGCCTTTTCGAATCTGGGACTCGTCGCGATCGACGAACAGCACAAATTCGGCGTGCACCAGCGGAACCATCTCCTGAAACGGACACCGCGGCCTCATCAGCTCGTCATGACCGCAACGCCGATCCCGAGAACGCTCGGCCTGACCGTGTACGCGGACCTCGATATCAGCGTCATGCGGGATATGCCGGCGGGGCGCAAGCCCGTCAAGACCTACTGGATCACCCGTGCGAAGCAGCCCGAGGTCTTCCGTCACGTCGCGGAGCGGCTTGCGAAAGGAGAGCAGGCCTATATTGTGTTCCCGCTCATCGAAGAATCAGAAAAAGCCGACCTTCTCGCCGCGAAAAAGGAGTTCGATCGCCTTAAAAAATCGGTTTTCCCGGGATTCAAGATCGGGCTCGTCCACGGGAAGCTCGACCGGCCGGAGCGCGAATCGATCATGCGTGCCTTCGGCCGCGGCGAGATTCGCGTGCTGGTCGCTACCTCCGTCATCGAGGTCGGCGTCGATCAACCGAACGCCACCGTCATGATCATCGAAAACGCCGAGCGCTTCGGTCTCGCCCAGCTTCACCAGCTCCGCGGACGGATCGGCCGTGGCGAGATCGAGTCCGAATGTTTCCTTTTCGGAGAACCTTCCACGGAGGAGGGAAAAAAGCGCCTGCGCCTCCTGACCAAGCTCACGGACGGCTTTCTGATCGCGGAAGAGGACCTGAAGCTCCGCGGGCAGGGCGACCTCCTCGGCACCCGGCAGTCGGGGGTCCCGTTCTTCCGGGTCGCGGACCTTCTGACCGATGAGGCCATGCTCATTCTCGCCCGGGACCGCGCCCGCACCATCGTGGACGCCCTCGACCTCGATGCTCTGAAAAATCCCGGCCACTGGATACACAAATATCTGGGAGAACGGAACGTTTCTCTACCCCACTCATCCTGAGCCTCCGGAAGGCCGGGCTGAAGGGTCTCATGAACACGATTCTTCGACTTCGCCTCACAGCACGGGGCAGGCGCAGGACAACTCCCTCGGGGGAAATACCCCGTGGGATCGCAGAAATATCTCGAACAAATGCCAAAAAGCGATTAAAATACCGCTCGCATGCGCATCATTTCTGGCAAATTCAAATCCCGGCTGATTGATTTTCCGAAGAGCAAGCTGACCCGTCCCATGACGGACCGGACCAAAGAGACCCTCTTCAATATCGTGGGGTCCTTCGTATTCGGGAAACACATCCTGGACCTGTATGCCGGATCGGGCAGTATCGGCCTTGAGGCCCTGAGCCGGGGAGCGCTTTCGGCAACCTTTGTCGACCGGGCGCCTTGGGCGAAAAGCTCCATCCTGAAGAACCTCGCGGCGCTGGGGCTTGAAAGGGAAGGGTTGCTGCTTTCGATGGACGTGCTCGCAGGAATCCGCAAACTCGACAGGACGGGACGGGCGTTCTCCCTCGTCTTCGTGGACCCGCCGTTCGACAAGGGGCTCGTCCGGAAAACGCTGCTCAAGCTCGACGCCTCGGAGATCGTCCAGCCGTTCGGTCAGGTCGTGGTTGGCCATTCGAATCGCGAGGCGATTCCTCACGAAGAACTCACAAAACTGAAACTGGTACGCACCAAAAAGATCGGACAGGCAAGTCTCTCGTTCCTGTTCCGTCTGGAATCCGCCAATGAAAAAACGAAAAGCTATATATCCGGGGAGCTTTGATCCCGTCACGTTCGGGCATCTGGACCTGATCGAACGCGCGCTCGAACTCTTCGACGAACTGGTCGTCGTAATCGCCTCCAATCCCGCGAAGAAGACCCTTTTCACCACGAAGGAACGCGTGTTCTTCATCAAGAATGCCGTCAAGCGGTTCCCGAACGTCTCCGTCGCATGCTGGAAGGGACTCACCGTGGATTTTGCCAAACGCTCCGGAGCCTCCACGATTATCCGCGGCATCCGGGCCACGTCCGATTTCGATTACGAGTTCCAGATGGCGCTGACGAACCGCCAGCTCGCGCCGCAGGTCGACACCGCCTTCCTGATGCCGTCCGAACACTATTTCTTCCTTTCGTCGCGCGTCGCCAAGGAGATCGCGCAGCTCCGGGGCGATGTCACGGCCTATGTCCCGAAATTCGTCGCGAGGAAACTCGCTGAAAAATTCAGAGGCTGACACCATGCTGAAATTCACGCTGTCCGAATTCAAGGAAGGGGTTCGCGTCCCCGTCGCGGGGGAGTACGACCCCAAGCAGATTGAGGTCGAATTCCCGGACCTCCATTACGTTGCGCCGGTCCGTCTCGAAGGATTCGCCGAAAAAAACGCGGGCACTTTCCGTTTCGAGGGTACCCTGACCACGCGTGCGCGCAAAACCTGCGGCCGGTGTCTCAAAGAGATGGAATCCGGTTTCAGTGAGGATTTTGACTGGATCTATGAGACCGAGAACCGGGAGACGATCGATCCCGCGGACAATGTTCGTGAGCTGCTAATCATCGGTCACGAACTCGCGTACCTTTGTCAAGAAAATTGTAAGGGACTTTGTCCGGTTTGCGGTAAAAACCTCAATGAAAATACTTGCAAATGCCGACAATCCAGTTATCATTCATTTCCTGTTATCAAGAAATTGAAGCCGAAGAAGGAGTCTTGATATGGCCAATCCAAAACGGAGACATTCCAACACGCGCACACGGCTGCGCCGGGCAAATGACGCACTAAAACTCAAGTCCGCGTCGCGATGCCCCCAGTGCCGCGCGTTCGTCCTGCCGCACCGCGTCTGCGGTGCCTGCGGTTATTACAAAGGCAAGCAGGTCAAGACGATGAAGGTCAAGTCGAAGGAAAAGGCCGCCTGATGATCCGCATCGCCGTCGACGGAATGGGCGGGGATAACGGACCCGCGGTCGTCGTGGAAGGTGCCGTCCAGGCCGCCAACGATTTTGAACACCTCGAGATTCTCCTCGTCGGCCCCACCGACATTCTGAAGGCCGAGTTGAACCGTCACAAGGTCCTCGGAGGGAAGATCACGATCGTCGAGGCGCCCGAAGTGGTGGGGATGGGGGAGTCTCCCGTTGCCGCCCTCAAAAAAAAGAAGAATTCGTCGATCAAGATTTCGATCGACCTCCTGCACAAAAAAGAGGTCGATGCCGCCATTTCCGCCGGCAATACCGGCGCGATGGTCGCGGCGTCCACGCTGACCCTTGGCATGCTTCCCGGAGTCAAACGGCCCGGAATCGCGATCACGATCCCGACGATGCACGGTATGTGCTGTACCCTCGATGTCGGCGCGAACCTGAACCCGTCCGCGTTCGAGCTTTTTCAGTACGCCATCATGGCGGACGTCTTCGCCAGAAACATCATCAGGAAAAAGCGACCTTCGATCGGCCTCCTCAATATCGGCGAAGAGGAATCCAAAGGGACCGAGGTCCTGAAAGAAGCCTACAAGCTGATCCGCGATTCGTCGCTCAACTTCATCGGAAACATTGAAGGCCGCGACTTTTTCACCGGAAAGGCAGACTGCATCATCTGCGACGGCTTCGTCGGGAACGTCTGCCTCAAGATGATCGAGAGCATCCTCGAAACGATGATCTCCATGATCAGCCGGGAAATCCGCAAGAATCCGATCTCGTCGATCGGCGCCTGGTTCCTGCAGCCGGCGCTCGCCAACCTCCGCAGGGATACCAATTACGAAGAGGCGGGAGGGGCTCCGCTCCTCGGCGTAAACGGGAACGTCATCATCGCACACGGGATTTCATCGGCTCGGGCGATCCGCAACGGAATCCGGGTCGCCAGCGAACTGGTAACAACCCAGGCCAATAATCAGATCGTGGAAGCCATCGCCCCTTATCTCCATCAAATAGCCGCGCCGCGTAATTCGCAGGCCGCCGCGTGATCGCTTAGAAATTTCTTTACCTATGACCGCACCTTATCGCGCCGCGCTCACGGGATTGGGCGCCTATCTCCCCGAAAAGGTCCTGACCAATTTCGAGCTCGAGAAAATGGTCGAGACATCCGATGAGTGGATCCGCACGCGCACGGGCATCCGCGAACGCCACGTCGCGGCACCCGGACAATCCTCGAGCGACCTGGCCCTTCCGGCCGCACGCGAGGCCATTGAAAACGCCGGTCTGACCGTCAAGGACATCGATCTCATCATCGTCGCCACGATCTCGCCGGACATGCTGTTTCCGTCGACCGCATGTTACTTGCAGGCCAAGCTCGGCGCGACCTGCGGGGCCTTCGATATGGCGGCCGCCTGCTCCGGTTTCCCGTACGCGATCGCCATCGCAGAAGGTTTTGTGAAATCGGGACTCTACAAAAATGTCCTCGTCGTCGGGGCGGAAGCCATCACCAAGTTCATCAACTGGAAAGACCGTTCTACCTGCGTCCTCTTCGGGGACGGCGCGGGCGCGGCGGTTGTTTCGCGTTCTCGGGACGACCACGGGATTCTCGCCTCGAACCTCGGCGCGGACGGACGTGAAAGCGATATTCTCCAGATTCCCGCGGGCGGATCGATGAACCCCCCGACCGAAGAAACCGTCAAAAGCGGCCTCCATTATCTGCGCATGGCGGGCCCGGAACTTTTCAAGATCGCGGTCAAAACGATGGAACAGGCGGTCCGAAACGTCCTGAAGCACGGAAATCTCGAGGTCAAGGACATTGCGTGCCTCATCCCGCACCAGGCCAATAACCGCATCCTGCAGGCCGTCTCGGAAAGACTTGAGATCGATCCCGCTCGCGTCTTCATCAACGTCGACCGTTACGGCAACATGTCGAGCGCCTCCACCGCGGTTGCGCTTTACGAAGCGGTCAAGACCGGTGCGATCAAAAGAGGGGACTATGTCGTCCTCGTCGCCTTCGGCGGTGGTCTCACGTGGGCCGCAAACCTCATCAAATGGTGAACCAGATGCAAAAGATCGGCTTTTTATTTCCCGGGCAGGGCGCGCAATCGGTCGGGATGGGTAAAGACCTTTTCGAACAGAGCGCTGCCGCGCGCGCGGTCTACGAAAAAGCGGACACCGCCCTCGGTTATTCGCTCTCCAAAATATGTTTTGAAGGGCCCGAGCCCGAGTTGACCCGGACCCTTTACGCGCAGGCCGCAATCTTCGTGACCAGTATGGCCGCGCTGGCCGCTCTCCATGAGAAACTCGGGGATCTCCGTCCGGCGCTCACGGCAGGCCTCAGTCTCGGAGAATTCTCCGCGCTGGCTGCCGCGAAAGCGATTTCATTCGAGGACGCTCTCGAACTCATCAGGGTCCGTGCCGAAGCGATGGAAGCGGCCGCCCAGCAGAATCCCGGTACGATGGCCTCCGTGATGGGCCTCGACATCGAAGGCTGCAAGACCACGGCGCTTGAGGCCGGCTGCGAGATCGCCAATCTCAACACGCCGGAGCAAACGGTCCTTTCCGGCACGAAGGAATCGATCGAAAAAGCCTGCAAGATCGCCGAAGCAAAAGGCGCCAAGCGCGCGATCCCTCTCAAGGTCGGCGGCGCTTTCCACTCGTCGCTTATGAAACCGGCTCAGGACCGTCTCGAAGCCGCTCTGAAGAACACGGAAATCCGGGAACCGGCTTGCGTCTTTATCCCCAATGTCACGGCGCAAAAGGTCTCCGAACCTGCGGTAATCCGCGATCTCCTGGCAAAACAACTGACCAGCTCGGTCCAATGGGTCGGGACTATGGCCGCGGCCAAGGCGGAGGGGATCGTATCCTTTATCGAGATCGGGCCCGGCAAAGTCCTGAAAGGCTTGGCCAGGAAATGCCAACCGGAGTTCCAGGTCAGCAATTTCGGCGCCATCGCGGACCTCTCCGCAATCGAAGCGCTCAACCTGATCCGCAAATCATAGGACTTGCCCCGTCAGAGACGGGCGGTATTTAAGTTTCATTTTTAATGCGTAACCGTAACAAAGAACAAAACTGAATAAAAAAGACAGGTCGGTTACCGCTATCCTGTCTCGAACGGAGGAACAAGCATGCAACTAAAAGACAAAGTCGCACTGATCACAGGAGCCGGCCGCGGAATCGGACAGTCGATCGCCGTCGCGTTCGCAAAAGAGGGCGCGAAACTCGTCCTTTCCGACCTCAAAAAAGAGTTTTTGACGGAAACGGAAACGCTCGCGAAGCAGGCGGGAAGCCCTGCCATCACACTGACGGAAGGAAACGTTGCAAAGGGCGAAGAAGTGAACGAGATCGTCAAGATAGCCCTTGACACTCATGATCGCATCGATATACTCGTGAACGTCGCGGGCATCACGAAGGATGGGTTGCTCGCAATGATGTCCGAGCAGGATTGGGACGACGTTCTTTCAATCAATCTGAAGAGTGCGTTTCTATTCACGAAAGCGTGCGCCAGGCCGATGATGAAGCAGCGGTCAGGTGCCATCGTGAACATCGCTTCGATCGTCGGCATCGCCGGTAACGCCGGGCAGGCGAACTACTCGGCCTCCAAGGGCGGGATGATTGCCCTGACGCGTACCACCGCGAAGGAACTGGCCAAACGGAACATCCGGGCCAACGCGATCGCGCCGGGATTCATCAAGACCAAGATGACCGATAAGCTGTCGCCTGAACTGATCGAGAAGATGAAAGAGCATATCGGCCTCGGGCGCCTCGGAGAGCCTCAAGATATCGCGAATGTTGCCGTATTTCTGGTATCAGACGCCTCGTCCTACGTCACCGGTCAGACAATCGTCGTGGACGGCGGGTTGGTCATCTAACGAGTGTTCCAATAGCAAAAGCAGCATAGTTTTAAATCAATCCAAGGAGGATTCAATGGGTGTATCAGACAAAATCACCGAAATCATCGTCGAGCAGCTCGGTGTAAAACCCGAGGAAGTCGTTCCGGAAGCATCCTTCGTGGATGATCTCGGCGCGGATTCCCTCGACACGGTCGAACTCGTCATGGCATTCGAAGAAGAATTCGGGACTGAGATTCCGGATGAAGATGCCGAGAAGATACAGACCGTCGGCGATGCCGTGAAGTATATCGAAGAGAAATCGGGCCAGAAGTAATCCGTTCTCCCGAAATTTCTCTATTTCTCTATACAGTCTATTACCTGAAGAATCCTCATCATGCGACGTGTAGTTATCACCGGTGTTGGCGCTGTCACCCCGGTTGCCAATACCGCTGAGGAAACGTGGCAGGCCTTTCTGGCGGGTAAAAGCGGGACGGGTCATCTCACCCAGATTGACCCGTCACCTTTCAGTTCGAAGGTGGCCGCCGAGGTTAAGGGCTTCGATCCTGCCAAGTACCAGCATCCGAAAGATATCCGCAAGACGGATCGTTTTGTCCAGTTCGGGATCGCGAGCGCGAAAATGGCGCTAGCCGATTCCGGCCTCGATCTTTCGAAGGAGGACCTCACCCGAATAGGCACTCTCGTCGGCTCCGGGATCGGCGGGCTTCGCGTGATCGAAGAACAGCACAAAGTCCTGATGGAGAAAGGCGCTGATCGCATTTCTCCCTTCCTGATCCCGATGCTGATTGTCAATATGGCCCCCGGCCAAATCTCGATCGCGCTCGGGCTCAAGGGCCCCTCCAACTGCGTCGCCACAGCATGCGCGACCGGCTCCCACGCAATCGGAGATGCCTTCAAGACCATCCAGCGCGGGGATGCGGACGTCATGTTCGCCGGAGGCACCGAATCCTGCATCACCGCTCTCGGTTTCGGCGGTTTCGACGCCATGAAGGCACTCAGCACGCTCAATGACACGCCCGAATCCGCTTCCCGACCGTTCGACGCCACCCGTTGCGGTTTCGTGATGGGCGAAGGCTGTGGCATCATCATCATGGAAGAGCTCGAGCGCGCCAGAAAACGCGGGGCTCGTATCCTCGCGGAGTTTGTCGGCTACGGTATGAGCTCGGATGCCAGCCACATCACGGCACCCGACCCTTCGGGGGATGGGGCAGCGCGCTGTATCATCAACGCCATGAAAGACGCGGACATCCGTCCCGAACAGGTCGATTACATCAACGCCCACGGCACATCGACCAGTCTGAACGACAAGTGCGAGACAATCGCCATCAAGAAAGCGCTCGGCGATCACGCTTACAAAACACGCATCAGTTCCACGAAATCCATGATCGGACATCTGCTCGGCGCGGCCGGCGCCGTCGAAGCCGTCGCGTGCGTTCTTGCGATCCGGGACCAGATCGTTCCCCCAACGATTAATTACAAGAATCCGGACCCCGATTGCGATCTGAATTACGTCCCGAACCAGGCCGAAAAAACCCCGGTCCGGGTCGCGTTATCCAACTCGTTGGGATTCGGAGGCCATAATGCCTGCATCGCATTCAAGGCCTACGAAGAGTAATCCCGAAGCTTTTTCCCCTTCAGACACCACCCTTATCTGCCGAATATCTAGGCAAGTGAACTTCGTGCCGGGCGCGCGGGGGACTATCCGGAGAAAGCCGCAGCATGCGACTTAAAAAGCTTCAACTACTGGGTTTCAAATCATTCGCCGACAAGACCGATATCTTCTTCGATAGCGGCATCACCTGTATTGTCGGTCCCAACGGTTGCGGCAAGAGCAACGTCTCCGATGCCATTCGCTGGGTCCTCGGCGAACGCAGCGCCAAGATTCTTCGCGGCTCCGCGATGGAGGACGTCATTTTCAATGGCACCGAGGTCCGCAAACCCCTCGCGTTCGCCGAAGTCTCGCTGACGATCGACAATGCTGACCGCGGCATCCCGATCGAGTATAACGAAGTCACGATCGCCCGCCGTCTTTACCGGACCGGCGAAAGCGAATACCTCATCAACAAGACCGTCTGCCGTCTGAAGGATATTCATGACCTGATCCTCGACGCCGGCATCGGCTCCTCGACTTACTCCATGATCGAACAGGGCCGAATCGATTACATCCTCAAGGCGGATCCCGAAGAGCGCCGTTTCCTCATTGAGGAGGCCGCCGGCATCGCGAAATACAAGGCGAAAAAGGACGAATCCATCCGCAAGCTCGAACGCACGGAGGAGAACCTGAAGCGTCTGAACGACATCGTCTACGAAGTCCAGAAAAACATCCAGTATGCCGAACGCCAGGCCAAACGCGCCGAAAAATACAAGGTTGAGCTCGAACGTCTGAAAGGACTTGAGATTCGCCGGGCTTTTCACATGAACGATCATATCGGTTCCCAAAAGGCGGCCCTTGATACGAAGGCCCGGACCCAAAAGGACGAACTGGCGCGTCTTGAAACGATCCTCGTCGAATCGAGGGCGTTGCTTGAGCGGCAGGAAGGCGAGCTCAAGGGAATCCTCGACCGCTTCCAGCAGAAGGAATCCGAACGCTACGGCATCCTCTCGCGGATCGATACGAACGATCAGAAAACCCAGTTCCTCCGCGACAAGAAACTCGAGATCGTCCAGCAGCGGGGACAGGTCCTCCAGGAACAAGACCAGCTCCGGCAGTCGGTCGAGTCCGGTCACCAGAAAAAATCGGAGCTTTCGAACCTTTTGATCGCGCAGGAATCCGAACTGACCCAATGCCAGGCGCAACTTGTCCAGGCCCAGGAGAATCTCCGGCATCACGACGCGTTGCTCGCCTCGGTCAAAGGTGAAATGGAACAGCTTCGTCAGGGTTTCTTTGAAGCGGCCCAGGCGACGACCCGGGTCCGCAACGAATACCAGCATTACAAATCCCTTCGGGAGAACCTCGACCAGCAGCGCAAACGCGAGGAGTCCGAAACGTCACGCGTCGCCGCCGAGATCGCGTCATGGGATCAGCGTCTCAAGGACTCGGTCCGGACGATCGAGGAAAAAGCCTCCGGATTCCAGACCCTCGAGCAACGTCTCGCGACCGCGGAGACCCGTATCAGCGAACAGTCGCGAAGCCATGCCGCCCAGGAGGACAGAATCCAGCAGTTGCGCCTGTCCATCAAGGAAAAGGAATCGCGTCTCCGTGTTCTTACGGAGGTCGATGAGCATCAGGAAAGCTCGTTCCTTTCGTTCCTCTCCGAAAGTGACGCGGAACAGCAGGGACTCCTGCGCGACCTCAAGACCGTTCTCCGCATCGCGGAAGGTAAGGAATGGGCGCTGGATATCGCCCTCGGGCATTTCGTCCGCTCCGTGATCGTCCAGGACGCGCCGACCGCACGCGCCCTCGCCGAAAAGCTGAAGGCACGGCGGTCCTTTACAACCGGCATCCTCCTGCAAAACTTCCTGGCGAATACTGTGCTCGCGCCGGAGCGGGAAACGCTTTACCGGGAGAGCGGCTTTGAACCGATTGCGTCGTCCCTAACCCCCGCGGAAGGCTGGGGGGAAATGGTCATGAAAATCCTCGGCAACGTGTATATCACCGCCGAATTCCCGCTCGCCCGTATTGAGGATTACCTCCGGGACGATTCCCGCGTGTTCCTGATCTCCCAGGACGGATTCCTCATGACGCCGGACAAGAGGCTTTTCTTCTGGAACAACACGAACCGGACAGAGTTCGTTTTCTCGCGAAGCGGGGAGGTCGCGCGAATTCGTCAGGACCTCGAACATCTCCAGACAGAGCTCTCGTCCGCGGAAGGCCTTCTGGAATCCATGGCCAACGAACAACGCGTGTTTCTCGGAGAAGCGGAATCCCTGCGGGTGCAGAAAACATCCCTCATGATCGAACGCGAAACCATTGAGACCGAAAAGAAGAATATCGAAGAGCGACTCGCGGGCTTCCAGAGAGAAATGGACCTTACCCAGACCGAACTCCAGGACATGCTCCGCGAGGCCCAGGAAATGTTCGGCAAGGAGCTTCAGCTCGAATCCGATCTCCGGCAAACGGAATCGGAAGAGGCCCGACTCCAGGGACTTCAGGGACAGAAAGAATCCGACCTCCAGAAACACCTCGCCGACCGCGAGAATGTCCTTCTCGAGGTTCAGCAGATTCGCGCCCGGACCGAACAGCATCAGCAGGGGATCCAGCATCTCCATGAGTCCATGCATTTGATTGAGCAGCACATCATCCAGGACAATGATCGCCTGGCATTCCTCGACGAAGGACTTCTTCGATTCGCCGCGAAGGAGGTTGAGCTTGGCCAGGAAGAAAGCCAGTGCGCGTCTCTTTCCCGGGAATACCAGCAGCAGCTTCGCACGGTCGATGTCGATCTCGAACTTCTCCGTCAGGAGAAAACATCGAAGGAATCCGACCTCGCGGAACGCCACCAGGCCATTGATGCGGCGCTTGCGGGTCAGAAACAGATTCAGGACGGCGAGCACCAGATTTCCATGCAAATCATGGACCTGGACTATCAACTCAAGAACGTCGGGGAACGGCTCCTGCAGCGTTACCGCCTGAACTTTTCGGAACTCGATCCCCAGGCTTATCCGTATCAGCCCGAGGAGCTCCGGAATATCGACGAGGAGATCGCCCAGCTTCAGACCAAGGTGGACTCGCTCGGCACGGTCAACCTGCTCGCGATTGAAGAATACCAGGAACTCAAGCAGCGCTATGACTTCCTGATCGCCCAACAGAAGGACCTCGAAGAAGCGCGCGATTCGCTCATGGAGGCTATCCGCAAGATCAACCGGACCACCAAGCAGCTTTTCGAAGACACCTTCGGACAAGTTCAGACCATGTTCCGCGAATACTATCAGATCCTCTTCCGCGGCGGCGACGCGAAACTCACGCTGATCGACGAGGAACACCCGCTCGAATCCGGCATCGATATCGTTGTCCGTCCTCCCGGAAAGAAACTTCAGAACATGTCGCTCCTTTCCGGCGGCGAGAAGGCCCTGACCGCGGTCGCGCTGCTTTTCGCGCTTTTCAGGATCCGGCCTTCGCCCTTCTGTCTGCTCGACGAGGTAGATGCCCCGCTTGACGAAGCAAATATCGACCGTTTCCTGATGGTGCTGCACTCTTTCATCGAAACAACGCAGTTCCTGATTATCACGCACAACCGCAAGACGATCGCAATGGGCGACTCGCTCTACGGTGTGACGATGGAGGAACCCGGCGTTTCGAAGATCGTATCCGTCAAGGTCCGTTCGGGGGATGAATCACTTCCGGGGCAGGACCTGCATCCCAAGGTCGCGGCCGAGATGGAACCCATGCCTTCCCGGCAAGAAACCACGGATACCGTCACCTCTTGAGCATCCCGAATTACCTGACACTCCTCCGGATCATCCTGACACCGGTATTTGTTACGACCTTGATCTCGTACGGTCCCGGCAAAGAGCATCTTCGTCTGTGGGCCCTCGGAATCTTCATTCTCGCGGCCGTTACGGACGCCCTCGACGGCATTCTCGCGCGACTCCTCCAGCAAAAAACAGCCCTTGGCCAAGTCCTGGATCCCTTTGCGGATAAACTTCTGATTCTCGGCGGCTACATCGGCCTTCTTTTTACGAATCCGCTCGCGTACCATCCGCCGCTATGGGTCACGATCACGATTCTATTCCGGGACCTCGTCCTTTCTCTCGGTTTTTTCACGCTTCACTTCATGCACGTGCCGTGCAAGGTGGAGCCCAATCTGTTCGGGAAACTGACCACAACGCTCCAGATGCTGCTCCTCATTTTCATCCTGCTCGAGTGGGAAATCGCGGTCCCGCTTGCCTACGTGACAGGGATCGTAACGATCCTTTCGGGAATCATCTATGTCATCAAAGGGCTGAAACAAATACCATGACCATGATCCTTTTTTCCGTGATCGCCTATCTTCTGGGTTCCATCCCGTTCGGTCTTCTTGCCGGCCGCCTGGCCAAAGGGATCGATATCCGCGAACACGGCAGCAGAAATATCGGGGCGACCAACGTGTTCCGCACAATCGGGAAAAAATGGGGAATTGTAGTCCTGCTCCTCGACGCCGCCAAAGGCGCCGCATCATGTCTTTTCCCGTTGTGGACGGGGATCCCCGAGCTGTCCGTGTCCATTCGGCTGATCCTCGGCGTCGCGGCGATCCTCGGGCACACCTTTCCGGTCTGGCTTGGTTTCAAGGGAGGAAAAGGCGTCGCCACCTCGCTCGGCGTGTTCCTCGCCGTGTGCTGGCAACCGACATTGTCCGCTTTCGGCATCTGGATCCTCGTTTTCACGGTCACGCGCGTCATTTCGATCGCCTCACTCGCAGCCACCCTTGCATTCCCGCTCATGGTCGCTCTCTTCTACTGGGCAGATCCCGAACTCCTGCTCCTCCTGCCCATCAGCCTCCTCCTTGCGGGTTTCATTTTCTACACCCACCGGAGCAATATCGAACGCCTCCGCCAGGGAACGGAAAAGAAGCTTTTTTGACCGCATTGCCCCCATCCTTGACTATTTGTTTTTGATTATATATGATTTGATTATACATCAATGATCTCGGGAGATGATTTCGGGAATTGTCTTTACAGAACGGAGGACGACCGATAGAATTTTCATTCTTCCGAATTCATTCACCCGGTCCGCATGGGCCGGTTCATAGGAGATCCGATATGTCAGCCGAACGCAAAAATGAACGTAAAAAATCCGAAAAGACCTCCCCCGACCCCAAGAAAGCCAGCGAAAAACAGAAGGCCCTCGAGCTTGCGCTCAGCCAGATCGAAAAACAGTTCGGCAAGGGATCGATCATGAAGCTCGGCGACAGCCGCCATGAAAATGTCGTCCCGATCCCGACCGGAGCTCTTAGCCTCGACATCGCGACCGGCATCGGCGGGGTTCCCCGCGGACGCATCGTCGAGATTTACGGACCCGAATCAAGCGGAAAAACGACGCTGACGCTCAATATCATCTCCCGAATCCAGGCCCAGGGCGGGGTCGCGGCTTTCATCGACGCCGAACATGCGCTTGATCCCGTCTACGCCCAGAAGATCGGCGTCAAGGTCGACGACCTTCTGATCTCGCAGCCCGACTCGGGTGAGCAGGCTCTCCAGATCGCGGAGATGCTGGTTCGTTCCAATGCCGTGGACCTGATCGTGGTCGACTCCGTCGCCGCGCTCGTCCCGAAGGCCGAGATCGAGGGGGAAATGGGCCAGTCCCAGATGGGCCTCCAGGCCCGTCTGATGTCTCAGGCGATGCGCAAGCTGACAGCCATCATCAACAAGTCGAAAACCTGTATCATCTTCATCAATCAGCTCCGCGAGAAGATCGGCGTCATGTTCGGAAATCCCGAGACCACACCGGGCGGCAAGGCCCTGAAGTTCTACGCCTCCATGCGTCTGGATATCCGCCGGATCGCCAGTCTCAAAAAAGGTGATGAGATCATCGGTAACCGCGTCCGCGTCAAGATCGTCAAGAACAAGGTCGCGGCACCGTTCCGGCAGGCGGAATTCGATATCCTCTTTTCGGAGGGAATCTCGCGTTCCTCAAACCTCCTTGAACTCGGCGTCATGTACCAGGTCATCGAAAAATCGGGGACCTGGCTTGCTTACAATGGCGAAAAACTCGGGCAGGGCAAGGACGCCGCCCGGATGTTCTTGAAGGAAAATCCGAAACTTCTCGAGGAGATCGAATCCAGGATCATCGAGAAAGTCGCCGCCGGCGAAACGGCCACCGTCGGAGTGGCGGACTAGACCGCTTTCCCGCGTCCCATGGCAGAGCCGCCGGATGAAAAGTCAAAACAGGCTCTGATCACAGCCCTGAGGCTGCTGGCCGCAAGTCCCAAGAGCCAGCGTGAACTCCGGACAAAGCTCGAGGCCAAAGGCTATCCCGTCATGGCCGTTCAGTTCGCGATGAATGAGTTGAGCGGGCAGGGCGTCCTGGACGACAAAGCCTACGCGAAAAACCTGACGACGCGGCTTATGCAGGGAAGCGCCGCGGGACGGCGCAGGGTCGCCTTCGAACTCAAGCATCACGGCGTCCCGGAGAAGGTTCAGAGGGAGATTCTGGGGTCCCTCACTGAATCGAATGAACGCGCGCGGGCCCTGGAGCTGGCCCGTTCCAAGTGGCCGAGCCTCTCGAAACTGGAACCGGCCAAGAGAAAAAAGAAACTTTTTGATCACCTGATAAGGAAAGGCTACGATTATCATGTTGTCCGCGACGTACTTGAAACCGTCGCCAGGGACACGCCAGATGACGATCCGACATTATGAAAGACCAATACACAGCTGACGCCATCCGAAAAGCCTATCTCGATTTCTTCGCATCCAGGGGACACACCGTCACCCCAAGTGACTCCCTTGTCCCGCAGAACGACCCATCGCTCCTTTTTACCGGCGCCGGAATGAACCAATTCAAGGAATACTTCCTGGGGGTCAAAAAGGACCTGAAACGGGCCGTATCGAGCCAAAAATGCCTCAGGACGGGCGATCTCGACGAAGTCGGCCGGACGCCTTACCATCACTCCTTCTTCGAAATGCTCGGCAATTTCTCGTTCGGGGACTATTTCAAGAAGGAAGCCATCATCTGGGCCTGGGAATTCCTGACCACCATTCTGTCTATCCCGAAAGAACGGCTTCGCATCACGGTCCATGAGAACGATCAGGAGGCCTGCGACCTCTGGCGCAAGGAGATCGGCCTTCCCGAAGAGTGGATTTACAAATGCGGCGACAAGTCCAACTTCTGGCCCGCGAACGCACCCAAGGATGGTCCGAACGGCCCCTGCGGCCCGTGCTCCGAAATCTATTATGACCTGAACCCCTCGATTACCGGCACGCCGGTCGACGACTCGGGAAAATACGCGGAGATCTGGAACCTCGTCTTCACGCAGTATGACCGACAAGAGGGCGGAAAGCTCGTGCCCCTCAAGGCCAGGAACATCGACACCGGCATGGGCCTTGAACGCCTCGCGTGCGTCCTGCAGGGCAAGTCCTCGAATTTCGAGATCGACCTTTTCCAGCCCATTCATGAGGCGATCCTGAAGTCGCTCGGCATCGCGGCCAGGAACGCCGCCAACAAACCGCTTTACTGCATCGCCGACCACCTGCGCGCGGTCGTCTTCTCCATCTCGGACGGCGCGGTACCGTCGAACGAGGGACGCGGCTATGTCGTGCGCAAGCTGATCCGCCGGGCAATCTGGCAGGCCCACCGGCTGAACCCCAAGATCAAAAAACCGTTCCTTTGTCATGCCATGAGCGGTGTGATTGCGGCCATGAAACCGGCCTATCCTGAACTATCGGAGTCCGAAGAGAACGTCCGGACCGTCCTCAGGCAGGAGGAGGAACGCTTCCTCAAAACCCTCGAAAGCGGGCTCAAGATTCTGGGCGGAGAGATCCATGCTCACAAAAAAGCGGGAAAAACCGTCCTTTCCGCTGATTCGGTCTTCGAGCTTTATGACACGTACGGGTTCCCCGAGGAATTGACACGCATGATCGCCGAAAGCGAAGGTTTCTCGATCGACCGGAACGGCTTTGAGAAACTGATGGAGGCTCAACGCTCCCGATCGAAGGAATCGAGTAAAATCGCGGCCGAGATATTCGCGAAGTCCGATCTCGAAAAGATTCCGTCCCATCTTCCCGGGACCGTCTTCCTCGGTTATGACACCCTGGCCGCGGACGCCAAGGTCCTCTGGTGCCAGATCGAGGGGAACCACGCGACCGTAATTCTCGACCGGACCCCTTTTTACGCCGAAAGCGGGGGCCAGATCGGGGACCAGGGCATGCTGGAATCGGACTGTCTGGCGATGAAGGTGCTCGATACGAAGAAGCTCGACAAGTATTTCCTGCACCGGGGTGAAATCCTTCGCGGGGTAATCGAGAACGGAGCCGCCGTGGAAGCCAGGGTCGACATCCGGCGCCGGGCCGCCATCATGCGCAATCACACGGCGACACATCTTTTGCACGCGGCGCTCCGCCAGAGCCTCGGCGGGTCCGTCCGCCAGCTCGGATCGATGGTCGCTCCGGACCGTTTGCGGTTTGACTATTCGTTCGGCCGTGCCCTGACCGCGGAAGAGCTGGCGACGGTCGAGACGGCGGTCAATGAACGGATTATCCAGGACCTCACGGTCCACAAATACGTCAAAAAGATCGCGGACGCCAAAAAAGAAGGCGCCCTCGCATTCTTCGGGGACAAGTACGGGGAAACGGTCCGGATGATCGACGTACCGGATTTCAGCAAGGAGCTTTGCGGCGGCACCCACTGCGACCGGACCGGCGAGATCGGATTTTTCCTGATCACGTCGGAATCCTCGGTTGCGAGCGGCGTGCGGCGCATCGAGGCCGTGACGGGCCTGGAAGCGCTCCGGCACGTCCGGGCCATGCAAGGACAGCTCGCTGAGATCGCGAAGACCCTCAAGGTTGGCATTGCGGATATCCCGATGCGCCTCGCGAAACTCCAGGAGTCGGTCAAAAAACAGAAGGCGGCCGGCAACGGACCGGCGGTCTCTGGAGCCGACGCAAGGCGGCTCATCGCTTCCGCCAGGGAGGTCCGTGGCTGCAGGATCCTTCTGCACCTGATGGAAGGCGCCGGGATACCCGAGTTAAGAGGTATCTCCGACACGTTGCGCGACAGCGGGCAGAAACTTGTTTTTATCGTCGCTTCGACTTCGGAAGGGAAGTTGAGCCTCCTGGCCGGCATCTCGAACGACCTCAAGAAATCATCCTTTGATATGAAAGCCCTTTTTGGTAGGCTATCGGGGATCCTCCAGGTGACCGGAGGCGGCCGTCCCGATCTTGTCCAGGGCGGAGGCCCCGACCACGGGCAGTTCCAGGCTTCGAGGGATAAAATCGAAGGCCTCATCAGCGAATATCTCACGGAAAAAGGTCTTTAGTCATGCAAGTCCTCAACTGGGATAAGCAGACCCAGAAAAAAATCAGGCGCGATTACGCTTCTTATTTCGACCCGAAGGTCTTCAAGAAGGTCAACCGGATCCTCGCGGAGGTCCGTCAATCGGGGGATCTCGCGCTCCGCCGCTACACCCGCGAATTCGACGGGATCGACCTGCCCCTCAAACGGCTTTCGGTCACGCAGAGCGACATCAACCGTGCATTCGAGAAAATCCAGGTCCCGTTCGTCCCGCTCCTCCGCCAGATCACCGAGAACGTCCGTGAATACTATGAAAAGGAACTGAAACGCTCCTTCGAGCTCGCCGGCAAGAACGGCATCCAGCTCGGGAAACAGTACGAAGCGATTGAGCGAGTCGGCGTGTACATCCCGGCCGGCACGGCGCCCCTTGTCTCTACGGTCTACATGACGGTTATCCCGGCCAAGGTCGCCAACGTGAAGCAGATCGCAATCTGCACCCCGCCGCGGCGTGACACGGGGGACATCGACCCGCACATCCTCGCGGTCGCGAACCTGCTCGGCGTGAACGAGATTTACCGTGTCGGCGGCGTCCAGGCGATCGGCGCCATGGCCTTCGGTACCAAAACGATCGCGAAGGTCGACAAGATCGTCGGACCGGGGAATGCCTACGTCACGGAAGCGAAGCGTCAGGTCTACGGGTTCGTTGACATCGACATGGTCGCCGGACCGAGCGAGGTCGCGATCATCGCGGACCACACCGCCAACGCGGATTTCGTGACCTGCGACCTGCTGGCCCAGACAGAACATCACGGCGGTATCGGTTATCTGATCACGCCGTCCAGGAAGCTCGTCGAGATCATGAAAGGAAGGATCGACACCGGCATCATCATCCAGGTCAAATCCGTCCAGGAGGCCTGCGAAGTCGCCAACGAGATCGCGGCCGAGCACCTCGAGATCATGACTGAGGAACCGGAAAAGGTCCAAAAATCGATCCGTCACGCGGGAGCGATCTTCATCGGCCCTTATTCGCCGACCGTCATCGGGGATTACATAGCCGGACCGAGCCACGTCCTGCCCACGGGCGGGACGGCCCGTTATTTTTCGCCGCTCAGCGCATCGACATTCATCAAGAGCTCGCAAATCATCCGCTATACCAAGGAGGCTCTCGTGGCGTCGAAGGAACATGTCCAGAAATTGACTGAAATGGAAGGCCTCTACCTGCACAGAATCTCGCTCGAGGCCCGCCTCGCTTCGCCGGAGACGACCCCCGCCGTAAAAACCAATCCGGAAACGGGAAAGGAACCGGCCTCATGAAGAAACGTTCGGCCGTCATCAAACGCAAAACCTCCGAAACGGATATCGCCGTCGCCCTCACGATCGACGGACGCGGTCGTTCTTCCGTGAAGACGGAGATTCCGTTCCTCGACCACATGTTGACGCTCCTTGCCAAACACGGCCTCTTCGATCTGACGCTCAAGGCCCGCGGCGACCTGGAGGTCGATATCCACCACACGAACGAGGATATCGGGATCGCGCTCGGCCAGGCATTCTCGAAGGCGCTCGGTGATAAAAAAGGGATCCGGCGATACGGCTCGTTCGCCGTGCCGATGGATGAGTCCCTCGTCCGGATCACGCTTGATATTTCGGGCCGCCCGTCCCTCTTCGTCAAAAAATTCCCGGGCGTCCGGCTTTCCCGCCAGCCGAAATACACGCTGGACGATGCGATCGATTTTCTCCGGTCCTTTTGCCAGCATGCCGGTATTAACATGCACATCGGCGTACTCGCCGGCGAAGACACACATCACATCATCGAGGGTATTTTCAAGGCGCTCGCCAAAACGCTCGATATGGCCGTTAGCGTCGACCCTCGGGTCAAGGGTGTTCCGTCAACCAAAGGAAAACTTTAAGCCCGGAGTTTGGAGAACGGAGTCCGGAGACAAGGTCTTCGGCTCCCGGTTCCCGCCTCAGGGCTCTCAACGCGCATGATTACGATCATCGACTACGGAATGGGCAATCTCCGGAGCGTCTCCAAGGCCGTCGAACACCTCGGCGGTCGATGCCGCTTCGCGGGCAAGGGAAGCGATCTCAGGAACGCGAAAAGGATTATCCTGCCCGGCGTCGGCGCCTTCGGGAACGCGATGCAGGAGCTTAAAAAACGCTGTCTCGTTCTCCCGCTTATGGAAGCTCTCGAGAAAGGCACGAAACTTCTGGGTGTCTGCCTCGGTCTACAGCTTTTCTTTGAATCCAGCGAAGAGGCGCCCGGAATCAAAGGTCTCGGGCTTTTCCCCGGCAAGGTACTCCGGTTCCGGTCGAAAAAAGCCAAGATCCCGCACATGGGCTGGAACGATCTCGTGGCGGTCAAAAAACACCCTCTCCTCAATGGCATCCGCGCAGGCGACTACTTCTACTTTTTACATTCCTACTACGGAAAACCGGGAATAAAGGACCTGACCCTCGCCAGTTGCCGTTACGCGGGGCGGGATTTCGCCGCCGTCGTGGGAAACTCCCGGATCGCTGCAACCCAGTTCCACCCTGAGAAGAGCCAGGATGCGGGATTGCGCATTCTTTCCAACTTCCTCAAATGGTGACCCCATGAATCTGTATCCCGCAATCGATCTCTACCAGGGCAAGGTCGTCCGCCTGACCCAGGGCGATTACAATACATGCAAGGTCTATTCCCATGATCCGGCCGCCATAGCAAAGGAGTGGGAATCGGCCGGAGCCCGATGGATCCATGTCGTGGATCTGGAAGGCGCGAAGACCGGGGTCATTTCCAACGAAGCATCCGTCTCGGCGATCTGCAAAGCCGTGAAGGCCCAAATCGAGTTCGGCGGGGGAATGCGCACCGCCGATGACATCCGTAAGGTCCTCGGCCTCGGCGTCTCCCGCGTCATTCTCGGGACAAAGGCCCTCGACCCGGTTTTCTTGGACGAGTGCGTCAAGACGTTCGGGGACAAGCTCGCCGTCGGACTCGATGTCCGGCACGGCCTCGTCAAGACGACCGGATGGACGCGGGACGGGAACATGACGCTCGAAGACGTCCTGGCGCTTTGCGACAAAGCAAACGTCCACACCGTCATTTACACGGATATCAACAGGGACGGCGTGCTTGACGGACCGAATTTCACAAAGCTTACCGACGTGCTCGCCCGCACGCGGGCGCGTGTTATCCTCTCGGGCGGTGTCGCACAGCTGACCGATATCGAGAAATGCGGCGCGATCACGGCCGGGAACTTCGAGGGCGTCATCATCGGCAAGGCCCTTTACGAAAAAAAATTCACGCTCGCGGAAGCCTTCAATGTTCTCCCAAGAAACCAGAAAGGGGTATACCCATGAACGAGTTACGGGAACTCTACGAAATGATCCTGACGCAGCGCACCTGGTCCTGGGCTATTCTGGGAATTCTCGACCTCCTTTTATTCCTGACAGTCCGAAGCCTCTATTTCCGCCCCCTCGTCAAACGGGCCAAGACCCTGAACTCCAAGTGGTACCACGAGATCAAAAAGGCCTACCTCCGGCGTTCCCTCGGAGGATGGCTTCTTTTCGTCGTCTCGCTCCTCCTCGTGGTCTTTACGTGGCAGAAGACCGCAAACCTCACGACCTTCACGCTCTGTGAGGCGGGTCTCGTTACCCTGATCGTGATGATGCTCCTTTTCGCGGCGATGTCTCATACCACCGCGTTCGGAACCGCCCTGATCCACGTCCTCAAACAGCTTGAAAACAACCAGATGACCCTCTGATATGTTCGCAAAACGCATCATTCCATGTCTCGACGTCGACCATGGCCGTGTCGTCAAAGGGGTCAAGTTCGTCTCCCTGAAAGACGCGGGCGATCCGGTCGAATGCGCGCGGGCCTATGACCGCCAGAAGGCGGACGAGCTCGTGTTCCTCGACATCACAGCCTCCCATGAGAAACGCCGCACGATGATCGCTATCGCCGAAAAGATCGCCGCGTCGATCTTCATCCCGTTCACGGTGGGCGGCGGCATCAACACGGTCGCGGACATCCGCGAACTGCTCCGCACCGGATGCGACAAGGTCTCGATCAACACCGCCGCGGTACGGAATCCGCGGTTCGTGCTCGAGGCGAGCAAACGGTTCGGAAGCCAGTGCATCGTGGTCGCGATCGACGCGAAGCGCGAGGGGAAGGACCGGTGGGGCGTCTACACGCACGGCGGCAGGACCCCAGCCGGCCTCGACGCGGTTCGCTGGGTAAAAAAGCTCGAGAAGCTGGGCGCGGGTGAAATCCTCCTTACGAGCATGGACTGCGACGGCACGAAGAACGGTTATGATCTTGAACTGACCCGAAGGATCTCGGACGCCGTCCGCATTCCCGTCATCGCCTCCGGCGGTGTCGGGAACCTCCAGCATATCTGCGACGGCTTCACAAAGGGGAATGCGGATGCCTGTCTTGCGGCCTCGATCTTCCATTTCGGGGAATTCACGATCCCCGAGACCAAGGCCTTCCTGAAAGCCCGCGGCATTTCCGTACGGCTGTGAACCGCCTCCTTGAGGCTTCCATTTTCACGGGCCTCCCCCCATGGACATCGATCAGCTACCATGGAGCCGTCACGCCCAAGCTCCTCCGCTTCGAGGTTTCGGACGGTACCGCCTTGCGGCCGTTTTATCTTGCATCGATCGTTTCCTCCAAAGAAAAACTTTCCTGGCAATCCTTCCAGGACCTTCTCGCGCACGCGGTCAGTTCCGCCCAGGCTGGCATGGCCGGATTTTACGGACTCGATGTTCTGAGCGTCGACATTCGGGACGGCATCCGGAACTTCGCCGTGGGGGATTACGCCCGTCTTTTAATCAACCATGCGAAAACCCTCAGCCCGGCCGAGCCGTCCGTCCTCATCCGCTACGGTCAGGTCTTCGCGATCCTTCAAAAACGCGCTCCGGCCGACTGGGGGAAGGTCGATCTCCTGACCCACATCGAGATCGTCAACCCGGAGAAAACACGACGGAAAAACTACCTTAAAAAACTTCTCCGCGATTCGGGTTCGCCGGAGGGGGCCCTTTACCTGGTCCACGACCTCGGTCTCGCTCCCGTTTGGGGCCCCGATGAACCCTCTGAGTGCCTGTCGGAGCAGATTTACCTTCGTCATTCCGGGATAAGCTGTTAGAATACGTCGAAACGAAAGGTAATTTTGTCCACTCCGCGTAACACAAAGAACCGCTTTCATGTTGTTCTGATCCGTCCTTCCAAATATGACGATGATGGGTATGTCATAAGGTGGTGGAAGGGGATTGTGACCAGCAACTCCCTGGCATGCCTTTACTCCCTGACCCGGAACGCTTTTCAGGAGCATCCCTTGCTGGCCGGTATTGAACCCGTTCTGCATGTCTTCGATGAAACGGCCCAAAAGATTCCGGTAAAAAAGTTCTGCGCCGGGCTCCGCGCGACGGGAGAGCGGGCGGTGATCTGTATGACGGGCGTCCAGACCAACCAGTTCGCAAGGGCCGTCGATCTCGCCGCCATGTTCCGCACGGAAGGATTCCCGGTCATGATCGGAGGATTCCACGTTTCCGGTATCCTGGCGATGATCCCGGAAATGACCACTGAAATACGGGATGCGCTCAACCGCGGGATCACACTCGTCGCCGGCGAAGTCGAAATCCGGTGGCCCGAACTCCTGCGGGCCGCTTATGACGGAACGCTCCGGAGCTTCTACAATTTCATCGCCGAACGACCGGACCTTCGGGGAGTTCCCGGCCCCGAACTTCCCGACACCATGGCTCCTTGTTTTTTCAACTACCAGACCGGCTTCGACGCCGGGAGAGGCTGTCCCTTCGCGTGCTCCTTCTGCACGATCATCAATGTCCAGGGCAACATCATGCGCGGCCGCAGCGCGGACGACATCGAAAAACTCGTTCGCTACAACCACGCGCACGGCCACCGCAAGATTTTCATCACGGATGACAATTTTGCCCGCCACAAGGATTGGGAGAAGATCGCCGACCGCCTGATCGAGATGAAGGACAAGGAGAATATCCGCTGTTCGCTCATGATCCAAACCGACACAGCCGCCCACAAGATCCCGAATTTTATCGAAAAAATGACTCATGCGGGAGTACGGCGGGTCTTTATCGGCCTGGAATCGATCGACGCGGCCAACCTCAAATCGGCCGGGAAGAATCAGAACCAGCTCAAGGAATACCGGAGGATGCTCCAGGCGTGGCGGGACCACGGCGCCATCACAACGGCAGGCTATATCATCGGTTTCCCGAACGATACCTACGAGTCAATCATGCGCGATATCGAACTACTGAAAAAGCGGTTGCCTCTCGACCTCGCCGAATTTTTCATTATGACCCCGCTTCCGGGATCCCGGGATCATCAGCGCGCCTATAAAAACAAAATCCCGATGGCCGCGGATACCAATCTCTATGACACCAACCATACCGTCACAAAACACCCCCGGATGACCGGCGCCGAGGTCATGCGGGCTTACCGTGACGCCTGGAAATCTTTTTACAGTCCGGAACATTGCCGGACCCTTCTCATGCGGCGGCCCGGCCCCCGGCGCCGGCTGCTCTTCTCATCGCTGGTCTGGTTCTGCAGCAGTGTTTTTCTGACCGGGACCCACCCGCTACTCGGAGGATTTATCCGCCTCAAGGGGCGGCGAGACCGCCGGCCCGGCTACCCGGTTGAACCCGTGATCCCGTACTACATGGCCCGCCTGTGGGAATTCGTTGTCTACGCCGTTCGGATGCCCCTTTTGATCCTCCGCCTTTGGCTCATTAACCGTGAACCTAATGAAGGTTACATGGATGAAGCCATTGCTCCCGAATAGTTCGAGGACAACGGATTCAGTGCTGATGTTCGCCGTTTTTTCTGCTAGTATGCCGCACTTATGATCTCCACAAGCGGCATCACACTCCAGTTCGGTAAACGGATCCTCTTCGAAAACGTGAACATCATGTTCACGCCGGGAAACTGCTACGGCCTGATCGGCGCCAACGGCTCCGGGAAATCCACTTTCCTCAAGATCCTTTCGGGAGAGATCGAACCCACCGCCGGCTCCATCGCGACCGGGAAGAATGAACGCATCTCGACGCTGAAGCAGAACCAGTTTGCCTATGACGAGTTTCCCGTTCTCCGCACCGTCATCATGGGCCACCAGAAGCTTTATGACCTCATCCGCGAGAAAGAGGCGATCTACGCAAAACCGGACTTTTCGGACGCGGACGGGTTGCGCGTCGCGGACCTCGAGCACCAGTTCTCGGAAATGCATGGCTGGGACGCCGAGGCGGAGGCCGCCAAGCTTCTGAGCGACCTCGGGATTCCCGACAAGCTCCACGACCTCCAGATGAAGCAGCTCGAGGCCAACCAGAAGGTCCGCGTCCTTCTTGCGCAAGCCCTTTTCGGAAATCCCGACATCCTGCTCCTCGATGAACCGACCAACCACCTCGACGTGGAAACCTGTCTGTGGCTCGAGGATTTCCTCTATGATTTCAAAAACACCGCCATTGTCGTTTCTCACGACCGGCATTTCCTCGACCGGGTCTGCACTCATATCGCTGACATCGATTTCGGAAAAATCCAGCTCTACGCGGGGAACTATTCGTTCTGGTACGAATCCAGCCAGCTCGCCCTGAGGCAGCGGTCGGAATCAAACCGGAGCATCGAGGAGAAGCGCAAGGAACTCCAGACCTTTATCGCCCGGTTCAGCGCGAACGCTTCGAAATCGCGTCAGGCGACCTCCCGCAAGAAGCTCCTCGAAAAACTTACCCTCGAGGACATCAAACCTTCGTCGCGCCGTTATCCCAACATCATCTTCAAACCCGAGCGGGAAGCGGGGAACGACCTCCTTGAGATTGACGGCCTCGAATGTTCGATTGACGGGGAGCTCATGTTCCGGAATCTCGATCTCCGGATCGACAAGGGCGACAAGGTAGCGTTCGTCGGTCCCCTTGACCGCACCAAATCCACGCTCTTCCAGGTCCTGGCAGGGGAAATCGCGCCCGACCGCGGAAGTTTCAAATGGGGGGCATCCACCTCGCGCGCCTACTTCCCGCGCGAGAACCGCCAGTATTTCGAGACGGACCTTGACCTCGTCGACTGGCTCCGCCAGTTCTCCAGGGAAAAAGACGAGAACTTCGTCCGAGGCTTTCTCGGCCGGATGCTTTTTTCCGGCGAGGAGTCCCTCAAGAAGGCCTCCGTACTTTCCGGCGGAGAGCGAGTCCGCTGCATGCTCGCGCGCATGATGCTCTCGGGCGCGAACGTCCTGATTATGGACGAGCCCACGAACCACCTGGACCTGGAATCGATCACCGCCCTGAACCAGGGCCTCGAGAAATTCCCGGGAACGGTCCTTTTCTCCTCCCACGACCATCAGTTTGTCCAGACCGTCGCGAACCGCATCATCGAACTGACGCCGCTTGGCATCATCGACCGTCGGGAAACCGCACTGGACACATTCCTGACCGATCCCGAGATCAGGGCCAAACGCGCTACGTTGTATCCGGCTGCCTGAACGGTATCCTTCCTCTCCGAAACAATACTTCATCATCGCAAAAAAACCGAATGCGGGGTTCTGCGGTCGTCAATTTGACCTTTGCAAGAGATCATCCGAAGGAGTAGAATCCCCAAGTCGTCAATATCTCACCCATGAAGGAGATTCAGATGAAAAAGTTGCCGCTTTTTGTGATGGTTCTGCTGTCCGTTCTTGCCCTGGGTTCGGTAATCGCACACGCGGAGCTTACCCCGCCCGTCAACGGGGAAAGCGATGACGCCGTGGTCGGCGTCGCGACGGAAGAAGATCCGGGCGATAGCAGCGTTGTCGACCTTAGCGATATCGATACCACCCAGCTGTTCAATACCCCCGACGAAGACACCTTTGCCGGGATTGCCACGGACGAAGAAGATCCGGGTGACAGCGGTGTGGTTGATCCGAGCGATTCCACGACAGAATATGTCGATTCGCCGAGCTTCGATAATGCAGCCCCGTCGGGCATGGCCCCTGGCGAACCGATCGACGGGAAAAATCCCGATTTTTCTTAGTCGGACAAAAAACCAGGCCTCAAAAGCCTGGTTTTTTTGTCTCTACAAGTGTATCTACTTGACACATAGTCTGATTGAGGGCATACTCAGTATCCTTTCCCCTGAGGTATGTTTCATGGTTGCCGTAACTCTATTATTTAAAGGAGAATACATTAAGTGGAAAATCTGAAATTCAATGATCAGGGACTGCTTCCCGCTATCATCCAGGACTCCGAAACAGGCGAAGTCCTTATGCTTGCCTACGTCGATCAAGTAGCCATTGAGCGCACGCTGAAGGAAAAACACACGGTCTTTTATTCACGATCGCGGAACAAGTACTGGGTCAAGGGCGAGGAGTCCGGCCACACCCAGTCCGTCGTCCAGGTCCTCACGGACTGCGACAAGGACACGCTCCTCATCCGCGTCACGCAGAAAAAAGGCGGGGCCTGTCACCTTGGCTACCGGAGCTGTTTCGTCCATGAGATGAACGAGTCCGGAGACATCGTTCGTATTACCCAGGAAAAGGTCTTTGATCCGTCCCAAGTCTATAAAAAATGATCACACCCGATTTTTCGACTTTTAAAAAACTTTCTCGCAAGGGGAACCTCGTCATACTGACCGAGACATTCCCGGCGGACCTCGAGACCCCCGTCTCGAGCTTCCTCAAAATATCGAAGAACGCCCGGCAGGCCTTTCTGCTCGAATCGGCGGAACAGGGCCAGCGGGTCGGACGTTATTCGTTCCTCGGCATCGACCCGGTCGCGGTCTATCAGCAGCTGCGGGCGGGGACGATCACGGTCACGGAACGCGGCGCGAAAAGAACCATCCGCGGCATCCATCTCCTCGACATGATTGACGCCCAACTCAAGGGCATCCGCATCGCGAATCCAAAGGCCTTTCAGGGGTTCAGCGGCGGCTTCGTCGGTTATTTTTCCTACGAGAATGTCAGCGACTTCGAGAAAATCCGGCTTTCCACGAAAAAAGGCACGGGTTTCCCGCGCGGCATTTTTTTCCGGGTCCAGGATTTCCTGGTATTCGACCATTTCCGGAAGACCCTTTCAATCGTCATGCTTGTAAACCTTTCACGAAGTCAGAACCTGCGAAAGGCCTACGCCGATGCCGCGCGCCGCATGGTCCGGTACCACGCGTTGCTCCATAAACCCTTGCGTGTGCCGCCCTCGCGGAAGTTCCGCAAGTTACCTGCGATTAAATCGAACATGACACGACCGGAATATGAAGCCAAGGTCCGGAGGATCAAGGAATACATCCGGGCGGGGGATTGTATCCAGGTCGTTTTCTCCCAGCGTTTCTCCTTCCCGCACAAAGGACACGATTTTCAGATCTACCGTTCACTCCGGTCCATCAACCCGTCACCCTATATGTTCTATTTCAGAAGCGGCACGCACCGCTTGATCGGCTCCTCGCCCGAGGTCCTCGTCAAGAAGACCGGCCGAATGGCGTGCGTCAGGCCGATCGCGGGCACACGGCCGCGGGGGAAGGACGAGGCACAAGACCTCGCATACGAAAAACAGCTCCGCAACTCCCCGAAAGAAATGGCGGAACATCTCATGCTGGTCGACCTTGGCCGTAATGATCTCGGCCGCGTTTCGGACTTCAAGTCCGTTCGCGTCGATCATTTCGCCAGCATCGAACGGTATTCCCATGTCATGCATCTCGTCAGCAACGTCACGAGCCGGCTCCGGAACGGCAAGACGGCCGCGGATCTTCTTCGCGCGACATTCCCGGCCGGTACAGTCTCCGGCGCTCCGAAGATCCGGGCCATGCAGATCATTGACGAGCTGGAAACCGAATCGCGGGGCCCTTATGCGGGCTGTCTCGGCCATTTCGGTTTCGACGGCGATATGAACATGTGCATCACGATCCGGACGCTGATGCTTGAAGGCTCGCGCATGTACGTGCAGGCGGGCGGCGGCATCGTCAAGGATTCGGACCCCGGCCGCGAGTATGAGGAAACGGTCAACAAATCGCGGGCGATTCTCAAGGCCATCGAAGAGAGGAACCTCTTTTAATGCTTCTCGTCGTCGACAATTACGATTCCTTCACTTACAACCTCGTTCAGTACCTCGGCGAACTGGACGCGAACCCGCGCGTCTTTCGAAACGACGAGATCACGCTCGAGAAGATCAAACGGCTCCGTCCGCGGCAGATCGTCATATCACCCGGTCCCGGCACGCCGAAAGAGGCGGGGGTCTCGAACGACGTGATCCGCGAGTTCAGCGGAAAGGTCCCGCTACTCGGCGTCTGCCTCGGCCATCAGTGTCTCGGCAACGCGTTGGGCGGGAACATCGTCCGCGCGAAGAACATCATGCACGGCAAGACCTCGAAGATTTATCACGCGAAAGACCCGCTCTTCGCCGGAATCCCGAACCCTTTCGTCGCCATCCGCTATCATTCACTGCTTGTGGAAAAGAAGTCCCTGCCCAAAGACCTCAAGATCATTGCGTGGACCCGCGCGGGCGAGATCATGGGACTGAAGCACCGCACGCATCCGACCTGGGGTGTCCAGTTCCATCCGGAATCCGTCATGACAAAAGACGGCATGCGTCTTCTCAAGAACTTTCTGGACCTCTCCAAATGAGCAAGGGAACCCGGACCTCAACCCCGCGCTGGTTCAACAAAGCGGTGAACCGTCTCATGGCCGGCCGTTCCCTGAACCTCGCCGAGGCGCGGCGATCATTCACCTGGATTTTCACGGAACGGATTCCGTTCGAGAAATCCAAGAGCTTCCTGCTCCTGCTCAGCCGCAAGGGGGAGACCGCCGATGAGCTTCTTGGTTGCGTCCAGGCGTTGCAGACTCTTGAAAAACTCCACAAGACCAGGATTCCCGGCGTCATGGACACCTGCGGGACAGGAGGCGACAGCCGCCGCACACTCAACATTTCGACCCTCGTTGCCCTGGTCATCGCAGGCGCCGGCGGAAAGATCGCAAAACACGGTAACCGCGCCATTTCCTCGAAGTCCGGAAGTTCGGACCTGATGGAGGCCTTCGGCGTCAAACTTTCCGCCTCGCGCAAACGAATGATCCTCGCGACCCGTCGATCGGGACTCGGCTATTTTCACGCCCCGTACCACCATCCCGTTTTTTCAAGAATGCAGACCTTGCGCCGCTCACTGAAGCGGCCCACGATCCTCAACCTGCTCGGACCGCTGGTCAATCCTCTGCGGCTGGATTATCAGCTTGTCGGCGTCGGAGACAAGCGCCTGCTTCCGCTTTATGCCAAGGTCCTGGCGAAGCTTGGCCGGAAGAACGCCCTCGTCTGTCACAGCCAGGACGGCATGGACGAAATCTCCACGTCCACACCGACCACGGCCGCGTGGGTCACGGCGAACAAGGTCCGCATGGACTTGATCCGCCCGAAAACACTGGGCCTCAAGGCCGCCAAACCCAAAGACCTGTCGGTCGGGTCCGTGGAGGAAAGCAAACAGCGGGCGCAGGACATCCTGACCGGCCAGGACCAGGGACCGGCGCGGGACACGATCGTCCTGAACGCCGCCTACGGACTTTTGATCTGCCAAAAGGCCAGGACCGTCCGGGAGGGGATCGCGCTGGCGGAACGATCGATCAACTCCGGCAGCGCCTTGCGGGTTCTGCGCCAACTGAAGGACTGGTCGAACTGATATGATCCTGAATGATATCCTGCTTCACAAGCGAAAGGACCTTGAGGAGCTGAAGCAGCGCATGCCGCTATCGCGGCTCCAGCGCATCGTTGAGACCGCGCCCCGGCCGAAGGCACGATCCTTCCTGCACGCGATCACATCGGGGAAACAACTCAACGTCATCGCGGAGATCAAAAAGGCCTCGCCCTCGCATGGCATGATCCGCGAGGATTTTCAGCCCCTGCGTATCGCGAACCTCTACGAGTTCGGAGGCGCCAGCGCGATTTCGGTCCTGACCGAACCTCACTTTTTCAAAGGTCGCCCCAGCTATCTGAAAACAGTTCGCCAGGTCACAAGCCTTCCGCTCCTGCGAAAGGATTTCATCCTCGAAAAATACCAGATTTACGAGACCGCGATCCTCGAAGCCGACGCGTTCCTCCTGATCGCTTCGATCCTGACCGAAGAGGAACTCAAGGAGTTCATTGCGCTCGGCCTTTCCCTCGGGATGGACGCCCTGGTCGAAATCCACGCCGAACCGGAGCTCAAGAAGGCCGTCGACGCGGGAGCGAAGATCATCGGCATCAACAACCGGAACCTCAAAACGCTCACGGTCGATCCCGACCTCGCGACCAACCTCATACCCCGGATTCCGAAGGGGATTCCCGTCGTCGTGGAAAGCGGACTCAGCACGTATGACGAACTCATGATGTACAAGAGCCTCGGCGCCAACGCGTTTCTCGTGGGGACAACCCTGATGAAGGCGCCGGACATCGTGCCCGCACTCCAAAAACTGCTGGGTAAAAAAGGGCCGGGTGCCGTTTGAGGATGTCATGACCAGGATCAAGATCTGCGGCAACACCAATCTCGGGAACGCGAAGCTCGCCGTCGAACTCGGCGCGGATTACCTGGGGTTCATTTTCGTCCCGTCCAGCAAGCGGGCCGTCACGCTTGACCTCGCCCGCGAGATCCTCGACGGCCTTGGCGGATTCCCGAACACCGTCGGCGTCTTTTTCAACCGACCGCGTCAGGAGGTCGAACGGATCGCAATCGCCCTGGGACTCAAGCACCTGCAGTTCCACGGCGAGGAGACAGCGCTCTACTGCGACCACTTCATGAGACAAGGCTACGAAGTCATCAAGACCATTCACGTCAAGGACGCGATGAGCCTCAAACGGCTCGATGAATACAACGTCAGCGGATTCCTTTTTGACACCTACTCCCGCTCGGAAAAGGGCGGCACCGGACGCACCTTCGACTGGAGCGTGATCAAGGACCGCCCCTATGTGCACGAAAAACTGTTCCTGGCGGGCGGGCTCAACGTCTCGAACGTTGCCGACGCCATCCGTGCCGTGAAACCGTTCGCAGTCGACATCGCGAGCGGCGTCGAATCAGCCCCCGGCGTCAAAGACCCCGATATTCTCCGCAAATTCATCGAAACCGTCCGGAGTGTCTCATGACGGAAAAACTCGATTTCCTCAAAAAGATCGAGTCCCGTCTCTCGCGCGTCGAGAAGGATACCCTCTACCATAAACTCAGGGAATCGGTCCAGGAACAGATCCTGTTCCGGCACATCTGCCAGAACATCGAGGAAGGCGTCCTGCTGCTCGGCCCCGCGGGGTCCGTGCGGTTCATCAACCGCCGCGCCGAAACCTGGCTTGCGCTTCCTTCCAAACCGCCCGTCAAAACACCCGTTTGGGAGCTCCTCTCGGACGCCACGCTCAGCCGGTTCCTGAAAGAGAACCTGCCAGGTCTCGACCACAGCACAGTCACCGACCTTCGGGTTCTGACGCCGCGCGAGATCGAGCTGCGCCTGACCCTCTCGCCATACGCGCTCGGCACCGAACAGGGCGTCCTCGTACTTATGAATGAGATCAGCAGGAGCCCGGAAGGGGAGTTTGAGACGGCGATGTCCCGTCGCATGGAAAGTCTCGTGCGCCTGGCGGGCGGGATCGCCCATGAGATCGGAAATCCGCTCAACGCTATCATGATCCATCTCGAACTCATGAAAAAACGCCTCAAAGGCCTCCCATCGGCCAAGAGGGAGGAAATGGAAAGCGCCTTGAGCGACATCCAGCAGGAGACCAAGCGCCTGGACCGGATCATCCGAAACTTCCTCAAGGCAACCCGCAAACCGCCGCTTCGCTTCCGTCTCGCCGACCTCGGGGAGATTCTGGAGGACGCCGTGAATTTCCTCAAACCCGAGCTGACTGCGGCAAAAATCCGGATGAAAATGACGCGGGACGATTCATTGCCGCCGTTCCTGATGGACCGCGAGCGCCTTTATTACGCCTTCATGAACCTCATCAAGAACGCGCTCGAGGCCATGCCGAAAGGCGGCGACCTCAAGCTGTCACTGATCCGCCGGGAAAACTGCGCGGTTGTCTCGATCCAGGACACGGGCTGCGGGATCGCTCCGGAAGAACTGCCCCGGATTTTTGACATTTATTACACCACCAAGCAGGAAGGCTCCGGCCTCGGGCTGATGATGGTCTACGACGCCGTCACCGAACACGGCGGCCGGATCGATGTCGTGAGCAAGCTCGGAAAAGGCTCCACTTTCAAGATCATTTTGCCGGTCCGAGAACCGCAAAAACAGCTTCCGGATTACACCCAGCCCAAAGGAGGCACGCATTTCCATGTTTGAAAGTATCCTTCTCGTCGAAGACGATTCGAATTCGCGCAAAGGGTTGACCCAATTCCTTCAGGCCCTCGACTACGACGTCATCACCGCCGCGAACGGCCGTGAGGGGTTCGATCTTTTCAAAGAGGAGAATCCCGACCTTGTGATCGCGGACATCCGCATGCCCGAAATGGATGGGGTAACGCTCCTTGAAAAGATCCGCGAGGAGAAACCATCCGCAAAGGTTATCCTCCTGACAGCCTATGGCTCGGTCGAGGATGCCGTGAAAGCGATGAAAAAGGGCGCCTTTTATTATCTGACCAAACCCGTGAACCTCGAGGAACTTGAACTCCTCGTCAAAAAAACCTTCAGCAGCCGTCAACTCGAGGAGGAGAATCGGGAACTCAAGCGGGAGATTTTCAGCGAACGGTATCACGAAGGGACCCTCATCGCCGAATCCCCGAAAATGAAGGAGCTTCTCCGGACCGCGGACAAGATCGCGGCCTCCAGCGCCTCGGTCCTCATTGAAGGGGAAAGCGGCACCGGAAAGGAGCTCATCGCGCGGCGGATCCACGAGATGAGCCCTCGCAGCCAGAACCCCTTCGTCGCGGTCCACTGCGCCGCGCTGACGGAAACTCTGCTTTCAAGCGAGCTCTTCGGACATGAAAAAGGGGCCTTCACGGGAGCCGTCGAACGTCGGCAGGGCCGGTTCGAACGCGCGCACCAGGGAAGCCTTTTCCTCGACGAGATCGGCGAAATCTCGAAGGACACACAGGTCAAACTCCTCCGCGTTCTTCAGGAAGGCGAATTCGAACGTGTCGGCGGAGTCAAAACCATCAAGGTCGACGTCCGGCTGATCGCCGCGACCAACAAGACCCTGATCGACGAGGTCAAAAAACAGAGTTTCCGCGAGGACCTCTATTACCGTATCAACGTCATCTATCTGAAGATGCCGCCACTGCGAGAACGCAAAGAGGACATTCCGCCTCTCGTGAACACTTTCATGCGCCAGTACGGCATCCAGAACGGCAAAAAATTGCGGGGGATAGCGCCCGACGCTCTTGAAGCCCTCCTCCGCTACGATTGGCCGGGAAACGTCCGCGAGCTCAAGAACATCGTCGAAAGGATGATCGTTCTCAGCGCCGGAGAGGAACTCACCCTCGATCAGGTCCCGGACGATATCCGTGGCCCGCGCCCGGTCGCGGCCTCCTTCGTCTCGGGAAATAGCGCTGTCACCACGCTCACGGAGGCCGAAAAGGAACTGATCCGCAACGCTCTCCGGGAAACGAACGGCAACAAGTCCAAAGCCGCGGAGAAACTTGGCATTTCCCGGCGCACGCTCTATCGAAAAATCGAAGAATATCAGATCGGTTAATCCTGCCAATTTGGCACAATCCGGCTGCGCCTTAATGTTACATGGTTCAGCCAATCCGATCCCGGGGGGAGGTTGCGATGTTGTAAGTTGTTTGTTTTAATCAGGTTACAATTAGCGGTAAATATCCATATTGGCATGGTACTTGATTCTGATATTTCAAAATACACGGTTTGAAAAATACCCTAAACAAAAAAAGGAGATCGTCACATGGGAAAAATCTTAGGCATCGACCTCGGGACCACGAATTCTTGTATGGCAATCATCGAGGGGACCGACCCGAAGATCATCGCAAATCAGGAAGGGAACCGGACAACTCCGTCCGTGGTGGCCTTTACCAAAACGGGGGAGCGACTCGTCGGACAGACCGCAAAGCGCCAGGCCGTCACGAACTCCGAGAACACGGTCTTCAGCGCCAAGCGCTTCATCGGACGCCGGGTCGAAGAAACGGATCATGAAATGCAGCTCGTACCGTTCAAAGTAAAAACCGGCAAGCGCGGCGAGGCGGTCTTCGTCATCCCGCAGGAAAAACGCGACTTCACGCCGCCGGAAATCTCGGCCATGGTTCTGCAGAAGCTCAAGGTCGACGCCGAAATGTATCTCGGCGAACCGGTCAAGCAGGCCGTCATCACGGTCCCGGCCTACTTCAACGACTCCCAGCGCCAGGCCACGAAAGACGCCGGACAGATCGCCGGGCTTGAGGTCCTCCGCATCATCAATGAACCCACGGCGGCGGCGCTCGCGTACGGTATGGACAAGAAAAAAGACGAGACCATCGCCGTCTACGACCTCGGCGGCGGGACGTTCGATATCTCAATCCTTGAAATCGGCGACGGCGTGTTCGAGGTCAAGGCCACCAACGGTGACACCCACCTCGGCGGCGACGATTTCGACCAACGCGTCATTGATTGGATGATCGCCGAATTCAAAAAACAGGAAGGCATCGACCTCTCCAAGGACCGGATGGCCATCCAGCGCCTCAAAGAGGCCGCGGAAAAGGCGAAATGCGAGCTTTCGACCGCACAAAGCACGGAGATCAATCTCCCGTTCGTCACGGCCGATAGTTCCGGACCGAAACACCTTCTCATGACGCTCACGCGCGCGAAGCTCGAGCAGATCGTCACGGACCTCATCGAACGCACGGCCGAACCCTGCATGAAGGCCATGAAGGACGCTGGCGTGACGCCGGCGGACATCGACGAGGTCATCATGGTCGGCGGCATGACCCGTATGCCGGCCGTGGTCGAGAAGGCGCGGGCTCTTTTCAACAAAACCCCGCACCAGGGCGTCAATCCCGACGAAGTTGTCGCGGTCGGCGCGGCCATCCAGGGCGGTGTCCTGAAGGGGGACGTGAAGGATATCCTTCTCCTCGACGTGACCCCGCTTTCGCTCGGCATCGAAACCCTCGGCGGCGTCATGACGAAGCTGATCGAGCGCAATACCACGATCCCGACGAAGAAATCCCAGGTCTTCTCCACGGCGGCGGACGATCAACCCGCCGTCACAGTCAAGGTCCTGCAGGGCGAGCGCGAGATGGCTCAAGACAATCGCGTGCTCGGCAATTTCAACCTGGAAGGAATCCCTCCCGCGCCGCGCGGAGTACCGCAGATCGAAGTGACCTTCGACATCGACGCGAACGGCATCGTGCACGTCTCCGCGAAGGACCTCGGGACGGGCAAGGAGCAGAAAATCCGCATCGAGTCCTCTTCCGGGCTTTCGAAAGACGAGGTTGAGAAACTGGTCAAGGAAGGGCAGGCGCATGCGGAAGAGGACAAGAAGAAACACGAGGTCATCACCGCGCGTAACCAGCTCGACAGTCTCATCTACCAGACTGAAAAAGCCCTGAAGGACCACGGCGACAAGGTCTCCGAAGATGAGAAAAAGAAGGTCGAGGAAGCCATCAAGGAGGCCAAGACCGCGGTCACGGCGGACTCGAAAGAGACGCTCGAACAGGCTGCGCAAAAACTCGCGACCGCCTCACATACGATCGCCCAGAAGATGTACGAGGAGGCCGCCAAGAAGACCGCGGCGAAAGGCGGCGAGGCCAAAAGCGACAAGAAGGACGACGGCGTTGTCGACGCGGACTATGAGGTGGTCGATGATGACGACAAGGACAAGAAAAAAGAGCAGTAACGTCCACTGATCTTTGGCAGGGGAGCGGATTCGATGCGAAAAGCGGTGATCGCGGCATGCTTCATGATAACGCTGACGGTCTCCGCTCGCGTCTGGTCCGCTCCCCAGCTGCGTCTGGCGGCCCCGCCCAGGAACGCCTCGACCGCTCAAACCTTCCTTTACGAAGTCCGCGTGGAATGGCCCGTGGCGGAAGGCGCTTATGAAGTGAGCCCCACCGCCCCTGTCTTCGAGAATCTGGACCTCATCGCGCAATCCCAGTCCCAGGAAACCACCGGCACCGTTTCACGTTTGATCCTTCAATTCACGCTCCGCGGCATTCAAAAGGGCCCGGCCAGGATCGGCACTCTCGATATCCGCTACCGCCTGGCCCCCTCGACCGAATGGCGTGTGCTTCCGGTCCCGGACCAGACCGTTCAGATCGCCGCCGCCTTCCCGTGGAAAGGCGTGATCGGGAGCGTCGCTCTCGCGATCTTGTTGCCGCTTGGCTCGTTCTTCGGGATCAAAGGATTCAAGGCGTATCGCGAGCGCGAAAGGATCAAAAATCTTCCGCCCCCCGACCCCAAACAGCGCGTGTATGCCAAGGCTGAAGAGACGATCCTGACCTACAAAGGGGAAACCCAGCGGGACACGATCGATCATTGGACGGAGGCCGTCAAAGGAACGGCCATCACTTATTATGACCTGGCCTTAAAATCCGCGACCGGACGCGACATCCTTGAAGCGCTCAAAGGGAAGTCCCTCACGGCCGAGGAATCGGGTGAAATCACGGCTCTTTTCCGACGGATCGAGGAACTGAAGTACGCCGGCAACGCGCTTCCGGTCCGCGAGATGGAATTACTGCAAAAGACGTTCTTGCAATATGTTCGGGGCAAGATTATCATTGAAAATCCACCCCGTTAGCGTCTTTGAAAATCTCCGGGGTGTTTCATGATGCCTTTTTTTGGGATCATTTGATCGTTTCTCATTCTCGGAAATTATCACCTCTAGCGGGGCAAACCCTTTTTCAACAAGGAGATACGAATGGACACATCCATCCAGGAAGTGAACGCCAAGATCCGCGAAGCCAGCTCGATCCTGAAAGATCTCACGCGGGAGATCGGTAAAGTGATCGTAGGACAGCAGTACCTTGTGGATCGTCTCATCATGGCACTGCTCGCGGACGGGCACATCCTGATCGAGGGCGTCCCGGGCCTCGCCAAGACACTTTCCGTGCGGACGCTTTCCCGGGCGATTGACGCACAGTTCCAGAGAATCCAGTTCACTCCGGACCTGCTTCCCGCTGATGTGATCGGCACACTCGTCTACAGCCCCAAGGACGGGAATTTCTCGATCAAGAAAGGCCCGATCTTTTCGAACATCATCCTCGCGGACGAGATCAACCGCGCCCCCTCCAAGGTTCAGAGCGCGCTGCTGGAGGCCATGCAGGAGCGCCAGGTCACAATCGGCAGTGAGACGTTCCAGCTCCCGAAACCTTTCCTCGTCCTCGCGACCCAGAACCCGATCGAGCAGGAGGGGACTTACCCCTTGCCAGAAGCCCAGGTTGACCGTTTCATGCTGAAACTCGTCGTGACCTACCCGAGCAAGAAGGAGGAAAAAGAAATCCTCGAGCGGATGTCCACGGGCCGTCAGATTCCGGTGAACCCGACGATCAAGCCCGAACTGATCTTCCATCTCCGCGAGCTCATGCATCAGATCTATATCGATGAAAAGGTGAAGGACTACATCCTCGACCTTGTGTTCGCGACGCGCGACCCCGAGCAGTATAAGCTCGGTGATCTGAAACCGCTCATCTCCTACGGCGCATCGCCCCGCGCGAGCATCATGCTCACCGCGGCCGCGAAGGCAAACGCCTTCCTGCAGGGCCGAGGGTACGTCACGCCCGACGACGTCAAGCACATCGGCATGGACGTTCTCCGGCACCGTGTCCTCATCACCTATGAGGCGGAAGCCGAGGATATGACCTCGGACGACATCGTCAAGAAGATCTTCGACCAGGTCGAAGTGCCATAACCCAAAACCGGGGACTTGTACTCGTAAGACGTAAAGGACTCAAGCGAGTCCCGGGTCCCAAGCCAAGGAACGAGCTTCTTATTTGATAACATGATCCCAGCCGCGCTTCTCAAGAAGGTCCGGAGGATCGAGATCCGGACAACCCGCCTCGTGAACGACCTCTTCGGCGGGGAATACGAGTCTGTCTTCAAGGGCCAGGGCATCGAATTCGCGGACGTCCGTGAATACGTCCCCGGGGACGACATCCGCACGATCGACTGGAACGTCACCGCGCGTTCCGCGCACCCCTTCGTCAAGAAGTTCGTCGAGACGCGCGAACTCACGGTCTTTTTCGTCGTCGACATGTCGGGATCGCAGCACTTCGGTACCTCCGGGAAACTAAAATCCGAAATCGCGGCCGAGATCGCGGCCATCCTGGCATTTTCCGCGGTCAAGAACAACGACAAGACCGGCCTTCTCATCTGCACGGATCGCGTCGAGAAATTCCTCCCCGTCAAGAAAGGGCGCAACCACGCGCTCCGCGTCATCCGCGAGATTCTCGGTTACCAGCCGCAAAGCCGCGGCACGAAGCTCGAGAGCGCGATCCAGTATATTCATAACGTCCTCACGCGCTCCGCCGTCGTCTTTCTCATCTCGGACTTTCAGGACGAGGGTTATGAAAAGGCCCTCAAGATCCTGAGCCAGAAGCACGACGTTGTCGCCATCCACCTGAAGGACCGCCTGGAACGGTCGTTCCCGGGCGTCGGACTGGTCGAGCTCCGGGACCGCGAGACGGGGGAAACCACGCTCATCGATTCGTCTTCCAGGACGTTCCGGAAACGCTTCGAAGAAAACACGCGGGCCAGGGAGGAATCCACTTCGAAACTTTTCAGAAAACTCCAGATTGACAGGGTTGAGGTGCCGGCGGAAGCCTCCTACATCGACCCTTTGATCAAATTCTTCAAAAGCAGGGAGCGGAAACGCAAATGAACCGGACGCTGCATCGCACGGTGGGTCCCGCCGCCTTTCTGGCAATCCTGCTTCTTGCGCCCGGCTTTCTGCGCGCGGAAGACGATATCGCCGTCCGCGCGGAGGTCAATAAAGCCTTCCTCACGATCGGTGATCCGGTCACCTACACCGTAACCGTGACCCACGCTCCGGAGATCAAGATTCTGAACCGCATTCCCGCGCCGGATTCCGGAATCCTCGAGGTCAAAAAGATCGAGGAGATCCATCGAACGGAAAAGAAGAAGATCGTCACCGGCCGCCGTTTTACACTCACGACCTACCGACTCGGAGAATTCGTTCTCGATCCCGTGGACATCAACTATAAGGCGGGGGAGGGGGCCGAACAAACAATCCAGACGAACAAGATCTACCTCACCGTCAAGAGCGTCGCGGAAGGGGAGCCCAAGGAGGACATCCGGGACGTCAAGACTGTCGTCCCCCTCACAAAGCACACCGGAAAACTGCTGATCATCCCGGCTATCCTGCTGGCCCTTCTTGCCGCCTGTCTCATTTACCGGAATCGCACGGCGAAGGGGGGCGCGGCTCTCGCGACCGAAACGGTCCTGACCTCCGGGGAAGAAGCGCTCGCGCGGCTCGCGGAGCTTTTCGATTCCGATCTCCTCAAACGCGGGTTCGTGAAACTCTACTATCTGAAGCTTTCCGAGATCTTGCGCGTCTATCTCGAAAAGCGCTACGGCATCCTCGCCGTCGAATCCACGACCTATGAGATCATGAGAGCGTTCCGCGATATCCCGCTGACAACGGAACTGAAAGAAAAACTGAATTACGTGCTGAGTTCGGCCGACCTCGCGAAATTCGCCAAGTGGGTCCCGCAGCCCGCCGAGGTACTTTCGATCAACAAAAAAGCCGAAGAGATCGTCCGGGAATCAACACCCGCGGAAACGCCGGAAGGGGAGGCGCCCCGTGGAGTTTAGGAGCCCCGTTTTCTTCCTGTTACTGCTCCTTGTGCCGGTCGTTTTCGCGTGGGCCAAGCGTCGTAACAGGCTTGAGCTGGCCTATTCTTCGCTCAAGTTCGTTCAGGGCCGGCCCGTCACGCTCCGCATGGCCCTGTATCAGCTCTTACCGCTCCTGCGGGGGCTGATCCTGACCCTCTTTGTGATCGCCCTGGCCCGGCCCGCAACCGCGTCGAGCAACAAGGAATACCAGACAAAGGGCGTCGACATCGTGATCGCGCTCGACATCTCCGGCTCAATGCTCGCCGAGGACTTCCAGCCCGAAAACCGCATCTACGTCGCGAAACAGGAGGCCATCAAGTTCATCCAGGGCCGCGAGAATGATCGGATCGGCCTTGTGGTCTTTTCCAAGAAGGCCTTCACGCAATGTCCGCTGACGACCGATTACCGCATCCTGACCGAACTCCTGAAGGAGATCCGCGTCGGCATGATCGCGGACGGCACGGCGATCGGCCTCGGCATCGCGACCTCGGTGAACCGCCTCCGCGACTCGGACGCGAAAAGCAAGATCATCATCCTGATCACGGACGGTTCCAACAATGCCGGCAACATCAACCCCGTCACGGCCGCGGAGCTCGCGAAGACCTTCGGGATCAAGATTTACACGATTGCCGTCGGGAAAGGCGGCCTCGTACCGTTCCCGGTCGATGACCCGCTGTTCGGAAAGCGCTACGTCCAGGCCAATGTCGAGATCGATGAGATGATCCTCAAGCGGATCGCCGACATCACGGGCGGCCTTTTCTTCCGCGCCCGCGATCCCAAATCCCTGTCCGGAATCTATGAGAAGATCAACCAGCTCGAAAAATCCGAGGTCAAGGTCAAGGAATACAAAAGCTATCATGAACTTTTTCCGCTTTTTCTCATCCCGGCGCTGATGCTGCTTGTCTTCGATATCGCGGTCCGCCAAACCGTGCTCCTGAAGGTGCCCTGATGGTCAATACCATTTTTACCGAGGTTCACCAGGACAACGCCGGCTTCTCGATCTGTTTTGCGGCAGAAAGCCGGGTGCCCTGATGCAGTTCTTCGCTCCCCGGAGTTTCATGCTCCTTTGGCTCGTGCCGGTCGTGATCGCGCTCTACTGGCTCGCGCATGCCCTCTGGAAAAAACGGATGGCCACGCTGATCTGCGAACGGACGCTGGTCCCGAAGCTGCTCCCGGGATACCGCGCTTCCGAATTCGTCACGCGGGCGCTCCTCATGGCTCTCATCATCCTTCTGTCCGTCCTCGCGCTCGCGCGCCCGCAATGGGGTGAAGAAAAGAAACAGATCCAGCGAAAAGGCGTGGACATTGTTTTCCTCGTCGACGCGTCGCTCAGCATGATGGCGGAGGACATCAAACCCAATCGCCTTGAGAAGGCCAAATTCGAGATCGAGGCCTTTCTCAACGAGCTCGGTGGGGACCGCATCGGCATGGTGACCTTCGCGGGTTCAGGCTTCCTCCAGACACCGCTCACGCTCGACCACGCCGCGTTCCGTCTTTTCCTTGACGCCGTCCAGGTCGGATTCCTTCCCGACGCGGGCACCTCGCTCGCCCAGGCCATCTATCTCGCGATGCGTTCATTCCCCCAGAAAGAGCTCAAATACAAGGCCCTGATCGTCCTGACAGATGGGGAGGACCACGAAGGGGGGATCGAACCGGCGCTCGAGGAGGCTAAAAAGGCGGGGGTCCGTATCTACACGATCGGCATGGGGAGCAAGGACGGGGAGCCCATTCCCCTCAAGAACGAAAGAGGGGAGCGGTCGGGATTCAAGAAGGACCGCTCGGGGCAGATGGTCATCACAAAGCTGAACGAAGAACTTCTGCAAACGATTGCCCGTGAAACGGGTGGCTTTTATCTTCCCGCCACGCCGGGCGAGAAAGAAGTCGAAGTTATTGTTAAACACCTCCAGGGATGGGGCGAACAGGAGTTCTCGGAAAAAACGGTGACCGAAAGGGAGGACCACTACCAGGGATTCCTCCTGACCGCGTTCCTGCTCCTCCTCCTTGAAATGCTGATCCGCCGCCGCGACCGGAAAATGACCGCCGCGCTGGGCTGTACGATCGCATTCTTCCTGCTGACCGGATTCTTCGAATCCTCCGGAAGCCTGGTCAAAAAAGGCAATCAGCAGTACGAAGAGAAAAAATACCAGTCCGCGATCGAGAATTACCGCAAGGTGCAGATTAAAAAACCGGACGATCCCGAGGTTCTGTATAACCTCGGAACGACCCTCTACAAGACAGACCTGCACCAGGAAGCCGCCCGGAACCTCAAGCAGACCTCCGAAACGGCCAGGAATCCGGCCCTGAAGGCCAAGGCTCTCTACAACTTCGGCAACACCCAATACCGACTCGGGAATTTTGATGCTGCGATTGACGCCTATAAAAAGACGCTCGAGATCGACCCGAACGATAAGGACGCGAAATACAATCTCGAGTTCCTGCAAAAGCAGAAGAACGCGATGGACAAAAAAGACCAGGACCGCAAAAAACAGGACCAGAAGAAAGATCGGCAACAACAGAAACAACAGCAACAGCAAAACCAGCAACAGCAGCAGGATCAGCAACAACAGGATCAGCAGCAGCAACAGGGCCAACAACAGCAGCAGGATCAACAGCAACAACAAGATCAGGATCAACAGCAGCAGCAAGATCAGGAGCAGCAACGGAACCAGCAGCAACAGCAAAAGGAAGAAGAACAAAGAAAGCAGGAAGAACAGGAGCGCCGGGAGCAGGAACAGCGCGAACAGGAAGAGCGTGAGCGTCAGGAACAGGAAAAGCAACAGGAACAACAGCCGCAAAAACCTGAGGAACAGCCGCAGGGACAGCCCAAACGGCCGCTCCAGGGCCAGATGAGTATGGAGAACGCCCTGACGATCCTTGATGCCCTGAAAGACTCGGAAAAGGAGCTCCAGGACCTCCGCCGCCCGCCGGTTGACAAGAATCCGCCACCGGTCGATAAAGACTGGTAACTCCGGCTAGCTCCGGAACCCTTTACAAGAAAACCATCTTTACAATTTATAAAGTGTCGGAGGACAAACTTTATGGGTTCATTAACAGAACAAATCGAAAAAGACGTCATTGAAGCCATGAAGGCGAAGGACAGGGTCAAGGTATCGACCCTCCGGATGCTGAAAAGCGCGCTCGGAAATTACCTGATCTCGACCAAAAAGGACAAGGCCGACGATGCCGAAATTCTGGGTCTCATCACCAAACAGGCCAAACAGCGTCGGGAAAGCATCGAAAGTTTCGAAAAGGCCGGCCGCAAGGACCTCGCGGACAAGGAAAAGGCCGAGCTCGCGGTCCTGGAAGGTTATTTGCCGAAGCAGCTTTCGGACGAGGAACTCGCCGCTGAAGTGAAGAAAGCGATCGAAATCTCCGGCGCCAAAGGCCCCGCGGACATGGGGAAACTCATGAAGACCCTGATGCCCGCTATCCAGGGAAAAGCCGACGGAAAACGGGTCCAGGAAACCGTCAAATCCATCCTGAAGTAGTCCTCAGGCCCATCATACCCAAACACTAAAACACTCGGGGATCCGATCCCTATTCGCAACGGCACCACGCTCCCTTGGTATTACTTTACATAACGTACATTATCGGACGTTATATATTCTGACAAAAGGTTTCTTTTGGGTTGCCAGAATAGGATGAACCTAAGGCAGGAGCCCTTCACCGAAGCCCCAAAACGTCCCCAAGACAACAAGACCCTACAAGAACACGCCATCTACTAATTCAAAATAGGTCGGAATTGCCGTTTCTTAAGCCGCCTGGGCGACCTGCTGTTCGGCCATGATTTCGTTCAACAAGGTCCGGATCAGCG